>Ga0209489_101812_pt1 | contig 43954 bp, 28 predicted proteins | sample SiratrowhiteBW_FD_187527 | JGI IMG/M metagenome (GOLD analysis project Ga0209489, IMG submission 187527) | Root nodule microbial communities of legume samples collected from California, USA - Siratro white BW (SPAdes) (version 2) | ecosystem: Host-associated > Plants > Roots > Nodule | place... | reverse complement strand
ATATTTGTCTGCAGTGCACTGATTCTGTTTGATAGGCTTTCATATTTGTAAATTGTTTGAACCTTTGCAGATTGCATTCTAAGGTTCTTTAAAGATTTTGTATTCTCACATTGAAAAGCAAATTTGCGAAAAGATTTTAAAAGGGTTCAATTCACCCCCCCTCTTGAACTTAGGCCAAACACTTATTTTAACAAAGAAGATTGATGCTATTTGAACCATTTAAAGTTAAGAACACAACAATTAATCGGTACAAAACAATCAAGACATTTAAAAACAATGGTATACAACACGGAAAAGCTAAAACAAAGTGAAAAGGATCAAGAACTTAGTTCTTGAAGACCAAAGCTCATGAGGATAAGCTACTTAGCTTTCCATGCAAGTTATCTAGGTAGGGTATGGGAGAAGCTAAGTCTAGAAACCCTAGCTTATAAGACAAGCTTCTAACCCTAGCTTCTATGACAAGCTTTCCAAACCTAGCTTGCACTCTAAGGCTCTCACAAGGTGGTGACAAGTGGCACAAGGAGAGAGCTCCTTGTGCTACTTGGACTCTTTGATCAAGCCCAATATTATTTATGGACCTCATGGCCCAAAAATACGAGGCCCAAATTTATTCTACTTGGCCCAAATACAAGGCCCAAATTATTCTAAACAATTTATACAAATTAGAGGACTTCTCCTTAATACTCTATTTTCTCCAAAGGAATTTCTTCATGTTTTCATTTGGGCCCGATTGAAAGCCCAAACGGCCTGAAATGGGCCTAATCTTTTGGAAAGCTCTTGATTCTCCCTCGAGTTCTTTGTCCTCTTTATTCTTGATTAATGTCGTTGGGACCTTCTTCCATTACACTGTACAAACAGAATTACCAACTCAGGTAACTCATAGCAGAACAGAATTCAGTATAATGAAAGATTTCAAATAACCACAATGGCACAAGCACTTCTATACAATAACAGATTGCAAGAGTAATAAGAGCAAGAGTATAGAAGGCTTATTCAATATGATCAGATCAACATAGCAACAACAATCAATTCAAAGCTCCAACAGTATTGAGAAAACAGTTCTCGAAGGGCTTTTTGATTGATCTTGATCACGAAAACTTTTTGGGCGCTTTTTCTCTCTCTTGGAAAACTCAGAGCACCGATTGGAAAATGATTCAGAATGATTTCGTTATGTTCCAAAATTTCGCGCCAACTATTTATAGACAACTGTCATTTAAAATTCAGTCGATTGTTTTGCAAATAGTCGACTATTTTTCTCCAGTTAGTTAAATAGTTGTTCAAAACTCAAAATCTAATTTTAGTAATTTCTCAAAACCTTAGTTAAACCAGATTTGGAAACATGGAGCTTATCCTTGATTGAAAATGCCTATAATATTGAATTGAATCAAACTTGCCTCACACACACAATCCTAAGTTTTAGACCGAGCCTTTCAATCTTCATGAATTCTTTATGCAGTCCACATATGATCACATGGTCTTGAACTTCTTGACATGGTTGGCTTCATCAAATCTTCACATCAACTCACTGGTGCTAACATATATAAAGGTGGGCCCTACACGTGCTTGCACTCGAACGATAACATTCCCTTTCTCTCAACATAATAAGGCACCTCTTCCGTCCGTTGTAATCAAAACCGTTTATTCTTTCTTGGTCCATCATGCCCGTCAATCTTGCCAGAGATTGAAGAAAGACTGCAGTGTGGTAGGGTTCTAGAGAGAGAGAATTGTGTCATCGGCAAAGATGCAGGAGCAAGTATTGGAGATCAACTTGATCTCAGCACAAGGACTGCAGCCACCTTCGTCTCCACGGCAGAGGTTCCAAACCTACACCCTCACATGGATCGACCTCTCCACCAAGCTCTGAACCGGAGTCGACAGGGTCGGCGGCCACAACCCTACCTAGAACGACAAGTTCCTCTTCCGCATCACGTCGGAGTTCCTCGCCAGCGACACCTCCGGAATCTCTATCGGCACCTTCCGCGACCACCTCATCGACACCATCAAGTTCCTCATCATCAACATTCTCTCCTCTCCCGCCGACCCCGACGTCGCCCGAACACCCTGCTTCAGCGTCGTCCAAATTCGTCGGCCGTCGGGGACGTTCCACGACGTCATGAACATTGGCGCCTTGGTCGTAGAAGCCTCAGACTTCCCGGTGCTGCACAAGAACTCGGCGATAGGGTACCGTGACCTCATGGGAATGAAGATAAAGCACCACCGACGGAAGCGAAACCGAAGCCTATGACGATGTTGAAGGAGTGGAATGGAGTGAGAGAATTGGCGGGAAACAAAGGATTAACGGCTTCAGGATTCTTGTACTATTTGGTGGCCCACAGAAGTATCCAACTTACTCCCACTAACCCTGCCATGAATGAAAAGGTAAACCAACAATAAAGCTACAACCTTCTCTCAGCACAGCCTGGGAAACCTCTTATCCTCTACCTTACCTCGACAAAAAAAATATATTGGTGGATTACTATACGATCTGTATCTAAATCAACAAGAAATACCAACAAATAGTATGTGTGCAATATTGTTCATATATGTTCTTTGAATAAAACCAGTTTCTATAACAACAACTAAGGAATAAAATCAGTATTTGATCCTTCTTCTAAATCTCTTATATCACCTGGAAATGAGAATCACAATAAGCAATGATGCTAAAAGAAATTAGAATAGCAGATGAGAGATGAAGAACTCAATAACAGAGGAGAGGAGAACTCACATTCCACACATTGTCTCTTCTCCTGCCCTTCAGCATGTATAATTTTCTAGTCACTTGGGCCCGTTGGCCCATTCTAGTGCTACTCTTAACTTTTTCCATGGTCTGTGAATTTTTATTTTTAGGCCCCATTATATTATTATTTGTATCAGATTATTGTATCGGGAGGTAGATGGAGTGGAATGAATAGGGCTACTCCACCTGACTCACAGTCGTTCCTCGAGAAAGCACCACTAGGAGATTAACCAAGCCAAGGCTTTTGAGGCAGATATCGCCATTACACGATAGTAGGGAAACCGGTCCTTATAAGTAGCACTAGAGAGGGGATAGAGACTTGAGACTTCAAACTAATGACCTTCTTCCTCTGAGCTAGGTTCCTTGTAGAGTCTATCTACTAGAGAAATTAATGGTGCTCACCCGGTTGGGAAAATTCAATACTCAAATTGAATGCCCTCCATCGTATAGTTCGGCGGACACGGAAGAGCTAGTTCATAGGGCTCGTGCAGTCATGGGACCGACGGTGAAAAGCTCGGGATGATGATGGGGCTAGCAATTGATCCTCAAAGAAGCTATATCTCCTAGATCTCTTTGGCGCTTTCTTTCCCTTGTAGCCAAGTCATACTCTCCGTACGACGAAGGATTGGGCCTTCGAGGTCAGAACTCATCACATTACTGGGTAGATCAGTTGGGGGATAAGGGTTCTAGTTCAATAAAGGTGCTTCTCATTATATCGAAAAATAAGTTAGGCCTAACCCATTCCTTGGTAGTAGAGAGAGAGATCCGCATAAGCTGTGCTGGGGAATACCTGCTAAGTAACTCAAAACTGGTAACTATAGCCCCTAGCTGTGAAGCTTGCCTACCCAAGTCAATTATGGGCTCCCACTACTACTAGTGGGTGCCTCCGGTTCGAGACGGGACTATTTTAAAAAAAGAAACTCCTCCGCACGCAAAGGGCGGAGAGAATTGAATTGGTTAGAGAATTGAGTTGGTCATTGCTTCGGGTCATCTAAGCTCACCAAGAGAAGCTTCGTTAGAGTGGAAAACATAGAAAGACTGTTGCCTCGCTTCCAACCGCATCTCATGTAATGTTAGCTACCATTGTCATGAACACTAACCCAAAGTCACCTTCCTTCAGCCCAATAGAATTCCCCTCCATTTTCACACCTACAGTCAAGCTGCCCTAGTCACATCAAGGGTCACCATCAATTCCACTTCTTATGATAAAAGGTTATTGCCACCATCACCATACCAACTCTTTCTGCTAGACCTAAACGAAGCAGCCAATTCCCCTTCTTCGGATGGGGTTTTTTTCCCACATATTCCTTTAGTGGAAAATCTGAGCATAGAGAAAAAAAATGTGTAAGTAATCATTTGGTCTCATTTGAGAGGCAAATGATAAGGAAGGTCGCGCTTATGCTAAAGTCGTTAGACTATAACCCTGATGGACGAAATAGATGTTAGGGTAGTCGTTTCGGCATTCATTGAAAATGCAGACCCTGAACGCTTTGAGTCCGTTCTTTTGGGTATTCTAGATGCAAACTTCTTGGTATTCATTGAATTTCTAAACGATTGGGAGGATTCAATGAAAGAGAAAGAGTCAGCCTTCTTGGTAATTAAGTAATTTTTTAATGTGTATTCGTTGGTTTTTTGGTCATCTGAAGGAGAATACAATAAGTAAGGATGAATTACAGGCCATGGTGATCCTCGATCTCCACAATTGGCTTGACCTGAGGTATTGGGGACTCACCGCAACCTCCATGCCCACCCGGAGCAGCACACGTTCCTTCCATCATCTGATCTCCTCTTGAGACTTATGAGACGCCTAGGATACTGTCGTAAGCCACAGCCATAGGATTAATATATGTGGAAATGGAAAGTACACATTGTGCACCACAATCTTTACGTTGCAAATGACCTCCGGCACCTTAATCCTCACATAGTTAATCCTCATCGATGCCAAGGTCAAACCTCCACCGAAACCGGAGGTTGTGATAACCAACGGTTGGCCTCGTTCCAATGACGGCAGAACAGTCCCTGCTAGAAGCTTCTCCAGATCCGCGATCCACAAGAAATGGTTTGGTACAATGTGGAACCTGACGGTGTTGATATGATATAAGAGTGAGAACCGGAGAAGATCGAAAGGTTGTCAACGGCGAAGACCGTCATATTGTTAAAGTCACAAGCTCGACGTACTTCACCTTTCTAGGAAGGACTAAGATGTTGAAGCCATTGTTACGGAGCCAGAGCATGGCATCTCTGAGCATTAGGCGCATGATAGCAGGTTGCACCGAGCCGAAAGTATTAATATGTTGACCAAAACGATGATCTAGATGGAACGGGAACGAGAACGAGGTCATCCTCTCCACGTCGCAAGAAAACGGAGCGATGAAACCTTGAAGGCCATGAATAAACACCATGTCATTGTTGAAGAGATCAAGTTGCGTGATCTTCACCCCTCCAAAAAAGACCTTAGCACTAGCAGTTGTGCTGGTCTTTCTATTGACCGAATCAGAGGTGACGGTGATGCAACGGCCTGGACTCAAGGTCTTGATCTTGGTACCAAAAGTCTCTGCAGATAATCAATTGTGAAGAGACCAGGAACAATGTGCTCATGAAAGAGGTTATGGAAAGAGAAAGAGAAGCAGGTGTGGAGGGAGAAGTGTTGTGTGAGAGAAGAACGAGTTTTCTTAGAGTTTTTATGGAATCGACGGTGTAGTTGTCATTGTGGAAGGTGTGAAGCTTGCTTCCAGTCCTTCAATGGCGCTCACTTTGGAAAGGCTGCCTTACTACCTTTCGTAGCACCTAGGTAAGCGTTCTTCTTACAATTACAAAAGACGATTACATCAAAGAGTGCAACTGGATAAGCCGCATCTTCTACTTTAGCTTTAGCGGAGTGTTGGAATGTTAATGTCTTAACTTAGTCCAAAGAGAGGGACAAATCATCTTCCCACCCTTGAGCCTTTCGCAAACTAAGAAAACGGGGTATACGAACATTAACAAGTGGGTCGAAGGTTTCTTTGAGTTCTCGAGATACGAGAGGTGGCATAGGCATAGAATATTGCATAGCATAGAAGAATGGATGATCAAAGGAGCATATCAGTCTTTCCTTAACTTGGATATGTTTTTAAGTTAAGAAAGAGCTGTGAAAATTGCATATATAATAAGATAAAATAAATATAAAAGGGGGAGGCTTCTGGTCTTGAGCCCACCCTGCAAAGCAGCCTACTGAGCCTATTAAGCAGAAGAGTCTTGGAGAACCACAAGAGACTTTTACATTTTGAATGCATTGCAGTTTATACAAACCGCAATTCATTCGAAATTTCAAATGTCTTGTGGCTTGTACAAACCGCAATTCATTCAAAATTTCTAATGACTTGCGGTTTCTACAAACTGTAAGTTATACGAAATTTCGAATGACATGTGGTTTGTGTAATCCACAAATGTGAGAATTATGGTTTTTTATATTAATGGATATGTATGCTTCATTTCAGGATTATGGTGAGAATTAGAGGAGGCTCATCTCAGCCTGAAGGTCGAGAGAAACCGACAGCTTTCGTGAGACGAAGGGATAGGCGTGATGGAGCTGGAGCTGTTGTTCAGAATGTTCCTTCATGACGATGCACAAGGGTTCCCAGGAGGTCTTTGTGATCCTTCTGTTTTAGTTAGTTATGTTGATCATGTTGCTTGTAGGCTGTGGGCTGGTGAGGTAAAATATTTTCAATTTTTTGTATTGTGTTGTTGGTTTAAATTTAATTTGATACATAGCAATTATGAATATGAATTGTATTGTTTTAAGGTTTTGTATAGGAACGTGGAGAACTGAAGTTGATCTCCCACGGTACAAAATTAAATAAATTTGGCATTCCTCATCCACAAGTGTATGGTTTTGTAGAAAATTAAAAGGATTGCTCCCTCTATACAGGATTGGGTATGAAGTTGCTGACAAAGGCTTAATTACAGCCTTTGTTGAGAGATGGCATAGAGATACAAACTCGTTCCATATGCCGGTAGGAGAGATGACAATCACATTAGATGATGTGTCATCTATTCTTCATATTTCTATTGTGGGACAATTCCCGACATATGCAGCTTTGGATTATGATGAAACCAAGGACTTGTTGATGGAGTTATTAGGGGTTTCAGAAACTAGGGCAAATGAAGAGTTGAAAGAGAGTCGAGGTCCCTAGGTGAGAATGAGGGAGGTATACGAGCAGTGTTGCATTGATGGGTCATGGGAGTATGTTGTTAGAGCGTTCTTATTGCATGTGCTAGGATGCACTATTTTTGCAAATAAGAGGCGACCTGGATTTCTGTGTGCTACCTTTCACTATTTAGATGTCTTGGTAATACAAAATAGTTGGTTGGCTTCGTTACTCTTGTTCAGGTAAAATGTTATTGTTAATTTAATTATATGTAATTAGTTATATATCTTTGTGTATTGAAAGTAGTTAACTTTGATTTATATTAAATAAACGTAGGCATGGATTTACGAGCACTTCTACTCTATAGGAAAAAAGATTGTGAATTCCATATATGATTAGGCGATGCCATGGGCAGCTCGGTATGTTGTGGAACGTCATATTTTGAGCTACGTTGCTAAATGTATATTAATTTCATTTTGCAAGGTTTATTTAGACGTATTACGATCATCCTTCAAAGGATAATTGATTGTCGCGACGTGAGTGAAGGCACTACAGCTTATCAGGGCACTCAAGATGCATTGGAGCTAGCCCGACGAGGTGCTCGTGAGGGAGTTGTATATACACATCGTTCAAGAGCAGTGCGTGGCAGGAGGACATGACCCATATTGTTATTTGTATTTGATGTTATATTACTGGACGTACCTAATACTACATTATTGTTTGTATTTCGTGTTATATTATGTGGATTAGCACTTTATCCTATTTTGACATCTTTTATTGACATTATGTGGATTAGCACTTTATCCTATTTTGACATCTTTTATCGGTATTATGTGGATTAGTACCTGTGATTTTATTTAGAACTTTTTATAACAAGAAGTAAATACTATGTAAATTAACGAAAAATTGTATGAACTTCAATAGCTTCAAATAATAGTTTTACAATAATCAATCATCTCCAAGATTAATGTGGAACTGATTCGCTTGTAACATGTTTGTAAAACTTTGCAAGTGACCTACGTAAAATGATGACCACAATCTTGCCTCTACACAACAATACTTCGACCAAAACATGTCCACTGTAGGTAAAGGACAACCCTCCCGTAATATCACCTAAACAAAAATGGTTGTGTTATTGCAAATCATTGCATTATTCAAAATGGTTGCGTTATTTAAAATTAATTTTTGTACGTACCTAGACAAAATGTGACCCATACACATGGCCTATACATATTATTCGATGCAAATGTACCTCATTTGGAGGTGTACTTCTTAAGGGAAAGATGGTTATGTTCTGCTTCAGTGATAAGCAAACTAATATGACATTATATCTACTAGCAATGGCATAACCATGTCTGGAATCATCATTCATTTGTCCACACCAGCCTGCATGTTCATAAATGAACATATTATGATAATTATACTATATGTACATCACTTAAATGATTAATTAAATCAAAACTTCTTACAGTTGACGATCCTTCAACCAACAATGACTTCTTCAGTTCCTCAACTCGATCAAGTCCACCTAAAATGGCAACATATTCATCACGTCAAGCACAAAGTTCTTTGTACAAATCCATTCAAACCAATGACCATGATTCTTCACCCATACCCAAAAGTGCAGCAATACAATGATATCCACAATTTCCATCTGCATTCACATCAATGACTTCTTTGATAAATAGGTGAGTCATTGGATGGAATTGATCAAGCATTGGGAACAACTTTCGAACTGAGTGCCAACTTTGATTTCCCCTTAGATCCCTTAGACCCCTTAAGTGAAGAGCAACAATCATTGACGAAATTAATTTTATCAACATGCTCAAAATAAGATGGGTTACGTTTTGTTGACCTCTCATGCATTTTTTGTTGACGACTTTGTGAGCCTTTAGTTTTAACTTTCTATCTCGGCAGACACATGGATGTCATGTCAGGATAAGCAATTTCACGCAGTTTTTCCTTAATTGTAAGCTTTCCTCCCATATCAAGCTCTTTGAATCGATTAGCAATGACATCAAATTCTTGTTGAATTGACAACTCAAAAGATGACTGACCTGATGAAATGTCTGAGAAGCTTAGTCTAGTCCACATAACATGAACTTCGTTAAGTGGTATGACACCAAACTGATATCTAGCTAATGCACAAGCACATGGCAATCCATAGGTAGATCTGAGGACACAACCACAATGTTGACTATCAAAACCCACTTCATTAACTCTCAGTACTTCTTCAACTATCTGCACCAAAGCATACTTGCTAACCACACCCAGCAAATGTTTGTATAATGTCAAGTTCAAGGTATGACCAACGACATGGAGACTCATCTTAAAAGAAGCTTTAATTTCATTATGTTGAAGAATAAGGACGTTATTGATTGGATCCCAACAAGTACACAAATCTCCCATGCTATTTTGCAATATACGTTTAAGATTCCAATGAGCCTATTCAACCCTATAAGACAAAAAAACACCTGTAATATCTTATATACTTCAGTTGGCACACATTTCTTATTACAAAAATATTAACAAATATACCTACTTGAGGTAGTGCTGCCCAAATGCATGACCCTATCTGTCCAAGCCCTAACAAATTTCTCCTTGTGGGGAATGAGCCATGTCTTCTTCATCATATGCATCACATTTTTGGCAATTCACCACAATTCCCCGTGCATTCATTACAATGTCCCATGCTTCCCTGGAATCAACGAACATTTTACATTTGGCTTTAACATTTTTCTTAATGTGAAATCGACATAGTATGTTAGTTGCTTTAGGAAAAACAACATTGATTGCATTCATCAAAACAAGGTCTCTGTCACTAACAATGACTTGAGGGTACACATCTCCCCTAAAAAACAACCCTTTCAGTCTCTACAATGTTCATATGAAGTTATTTTCATGTTCTGTTGACAATAACGCAAAAGCAGCTGAAAAAGTTAACCCGATGGATGTCACACCAACTATTTCAAGCAAAGAAAGCCTACATTTGTTGGTTTTGTATGTACTATCCATCAATAGGACAATGCTAAATGCATTCAACAACTTAATTGAATCAGGATGTGTCCAAAAGATATCACTCACAACAATAGGACAATTTCATCAGACTCTTTGTCATGTCAACAACCAAAGCATGTTCAACAGGTCTTAATCTCCCAGCATAAGGGTTTCCAACAAATGTCTCAATAAGATCATAATTATGTAATCCACATATCACCTTCAACACCTAACCTTCTCCATTTGAAATGGGTTTACCCCACAATCTAAACGGACAATCACACTTTCTTGTCCCTGTTATGCTAACTTCCAAATCATTCCTGTATTTTCTATATGTCCCACTCCTTTCACACCCCAACAATACAAATGTCTTCCCTCCTTGTTGACCAGTTTAGATCTCAATATGACAACCACAAATCCAAGACGAAAAGCAGTCTTCCGCACCCATTGAAGTAAATTATCTCTAGTAGGAAATACCTAAATATAACAAAATTTCAAAGTCGTTATCCCAATTTATCCAATAAAAAATTCAATATAAGTAAATTCATTTACCTCACTTGTTGAAACATGTAAACCACATTTATGTTCCTTAACCATAATAATACTTTGATGTGCTTCTTCTATATCTGATATCTTATCTATTTCAGAAACTTTACTAAAAAATTCTCCTTCCATGGTAGACTGAAGAAATCATTTAAAATAATCACATAAGCAAATCAAAACAAACATAAAAGATTCATTTAAGAGAAACCTACACTTTACAGTCCATAGAAACCGCAGAACAAACTTAACTTTACGATTTGTACAAACCGTAAGAATTGAATTTTTTTCAATTGCTTACAAATTGCACAAAGCGTAAAACAAAAATGCTTTACGGCTTTTACAACCCCTAAGCAATTGAAAAAAATTCAATACTTACGGTTTGTACAAACCGTAAAGTTTAGTTTCTTCTGCGGTTTCTATGGACCGTAAACCATTAAAACTTACGGTTTGTACAATCTGTAAAATTCTCCTATACACCTATGCTCTGACACGTTGTATAATCTGTAAGCTCTTACGCATTTTAAATTACTTACGGTTTATACAATCCATAACATTCAAATATCCTCAAATTAAACTTATGACTAGAAAAACTATAAGTTTATAACTCTTACGGTTTTTACAATCCATTAAAAACATAAAAGTTGAATAACAGGTACCTCGACGATGACGCTGCTTATTCTTCTGCCACTCACTCCGATCGACGGTCGCCCAAAACGCCTTTAACCCACCACTCCAACACCGTCAAAATCTCCCACCACTATGATTGTGTTACCCTCCACCGCCGTTCAGAACTTCACCTTCTCTCTCTCGAAAACCCTCTTTTGTAACAACAGGGACAATTACATCATTTATTGGTGTCTATTGTTGGAATTTTTAAAATTATGAAGGTGCAGGAAGAGGATATGGAAGTGTAGGAAGAAGCAGTCTACCACTACACACGTTATAAAAACATGATCAAAACTTTCCTCCTTCTCTTCACAGAATGCCCACAACCTATTACTCAACTGCACATCTCTACTATGTAGGTTATCCTTGGTAGGTATCCTATTAAGTAGAACTCTCCAAGCCAACATTAAAGCAAAATGAATGCTTTAATTTTCCAAATAGTCTTATACTCATCCTTACCTAAAACCCCTTCATTCAAAATGTTATACATAGACTTAACATTATAAACTTGGAGATTATTGACTTGCAAAATCTATTCATCACAATCCTGACTATTTTAAATATTATTATCTAAATTTAAAAATATTTGATTAACTTGGTCCTCCTCCCACTGAAACTAGATTTCCTACACTCCAAATTCCATCCCAAATACTACCATAAAAGTCTAGGATAAGAATCTTTAAGAACATCTTGACCAACCCACCTATCATTCCAATCCTATCACTCCTACTTAACCTCCAAATTATATTCTTATCAAACCAGCTATGAAATAGAGAATGCCAACAAATACTTCTAAGATCTCTCCACCATCTAGACTCTTGTCTATTATTCTCAAAATTATTTAAGGATTTCCATGACCCATACTTAGATTCTAAAACTTGAACCCGTAAACCTCTTTCCTCTCATCCAAGTCTCTATTTCTAGTTATTGAGAAGTACATAATTGAATAATTTCAAGTCCTTAATTAACTCCCATTTCCCCTTCTTCATTTATCTTACATAAAGTATTTCATTTAACTTATGAAATTTTTCAAACCAATAAAATTTCTCTTTAAATATTTTTTAAAGCATTTGGTATAATAAGATTAAAATAATGAAATATGTCCTCAATTAACACGGTTATAAGCACAAATCAATACTTATAAACTAGCTTAATATGAATATGAATTACAAAAATTGTACTTCTCTGATTAATATGAATCACTTAATAAAAGGGTTTATAAAAAAATATAATTCAGAAAATAAAATTAGGACGAAATTAATAAGGAGGGAAAGGATAAAATAAACAGATAGGAAATAAAAGAAAAAAAATAAAACCTAAGAATTAAAAATTTATTAGTATAGAATTTGTGCATAGACCTCAAAACATAAAAATGGAATATAGGATATAAATATAAGATATAAAGTGTAACATAAATAAGTATGACGCCGTCTATAAAAATTAAAATAAATAATGTTTCTAATGAATAAAATAATTGTTGACTTTTAGGGGATCAAAATAATATTTTTAAATATGTAGATAAAAATAAGTCCTTGTAAATTTATGTAAATAGTGAACGAAGTTTTCTATTAATATATTCTTATATTTGGGGGTAAAAATTTATTGGTTGATGATAAACCACATTTAGTTTTTGGTCTAAATTTCTTTTACATTTATCTCTTTATTTAATTTTTCGTATCTATATAATTATATCATAAATTTTAATTATAGTGTGATTAACAAATTTAATTGTCACGCCTTATTAGTATAAAAGATATGGTTTATTAATTAAAAACTTTTCCAAGTATTGTTTCTTAATTGCCAACATAAATCTAATATTTTTTTTCATACATTCTAATTTGTAATCAAATAATTTAAAAAAAAACATGAAAAAAATAGTTTTTTTATCTATTCTAAACCTTAAATTTTAAATATTTTTTTTACATGTTTTCTCTAGAACATCATTCCACAATACAGCACTTTATGGTGACGGATTGTTATTGTACCTTTGTGCTTTTCTTCCTATATCTCCATAATTCAAAAATATAAAAATATTTTTCTAAAATTTGTACTTTTGAATTGTATAATTTAGAATATAAATTTATTTTTAAATTTTAAATTATATAATTTGAAATATAATTCTTTTTTATATGCTAGATTATATAATCTAATATAACTTTTTATATTTCAAATTTCACAATATAAAAAAAATATATTTTAAATTATATATAGAAAAAGATTAAAAAGGATACAGCTCTAAAAGGATTGAAAAAGATAAACTGATACTTTTAATTCTTTAAAAATGTAAGCAGAGAGTAGAGGTCCAGGAAGAAGTCATCCTAATGGGTTTGGGTCAGCCCTCTTTACATGGGTCTAACTAAAAAGGCTTACGTCAGTTTTTTGAAAGAATTTAAAATTAGGTCTTACTTTTTGCATTCCTTAATATGTACTTGTTCTATCTCATCAGCTTTCTCATGTACCTTAATTCCCTCTCATTACTTTTCTCCCATGCAAACACTGCCTCTTAACAATAACTGGATTTCCTTAATAGTAACAACAACAACGACGACAACAACGACGACGACGACAACAACAACAACAACAATGATAATAATAATAATAATCATAATAATGATAATAATAATAATAATAATAATAATAATAATAACAATAATAATAATAATAATAATAATAATAATAGTAATAATAATAATAATATACTATTATTATTATTATTATAATAATATTGATAATATCACAGATTTTCTAGTGAAGTAGTTATAAGTTTGTGTTTAACTCTAACATATTTATTAACTAACATTACAATAACGTTAATGATAATGATGGTAATAATAATTAAATTCTTTCATAAAATAGTTAAAAACTACACCTAATCTAAATGCTATTAAAATAAAAGTTTTTTAGTGAGGTTCTCGTCTTGATTTTCTCCCACTCCTTATTTATAAATGAATGAAAACACATCAAAATGTACAAGTTTTACTAACAGTTAGATTGTTTTTATCTAATGACTCTAAGTATATGTCTTTGCCCTTTCTCCTACAAACCACCAAACTTTATTCAATGTTCATAAATTTCAATGTTGTTTACTTCTTTTAGACTTGTCATTACATATGTTTACTTAAGGTTGAGATGTTAATGAATGATATAGTTTGACATGTTACTGGTCAAAGAAATGTATTTATCTTTTCGTTAATCCTTTTATACTCATAGTCGTCTACCTTGGCTAAAGCTTAGTATGATATATGACTATACATTTTTTTCGTAAATAAACGAGTTTTTCTTTTCATAAATTCTTTTAGAATAATCTTGTCTATGCTTATTTAAACATTAGAAACTATTGTGTGGTTTTACTTAACATGTTGTTAGTAAAAGAAATATTTTTATTTCTTTTAACACAATATTGTCTATGCTTTCTCGAGTCTAGGAATTAATGTATGAACAATATATTAAAATCACATCAACAGTAATCATGAAATATCCTAATTCATGTTGATTAAATGTTAGAAAACATACTTAAAACATTTATAAAATTATAAATACCCTAACAATGTATGAATTCTCAACCTTTTCTGTTTTTAAATTTATTTCTCTTCCCTTACCACTAAGGTTTTATTGTAATGAAATCACAACTTTAATGTTTAATTCATTCTCTTCCTTTATATATATATATATATATATATTGGGTGGCAACAATTTGTATTCACAAAAAATACGTCATTTATTGTCCACTATTTAATAGTTTAAAATTAATTGATTTTAAAAAAAAATATTTCAAGACACCAAATAAGTTTCACAATGAAAATGATCATTTATAATTAAAGAAAAATTGAGTTCTAAACTAAAATGTAATATATTGTTTACGTCAATTTTGAGAATCAATTTTTAAATAATTTTAAATAAAATTTTTTAAGTTATTTTTTATTAATAATTTTAAATAAAATTCAAAAAATAATTAATACAACAATGGTTATATCAATTTGATAAAAGAGTGATACATTGCTAAACAATAAATTTGATAGCTTTTAAAATCTATAAAAGTGACCTTATATAACATTAAAAATAAAAAGATAAAATGTTAACACCATCACACAAAATCTTTTCCCATTTTCTCCAAGAGTATGCAAGCTCGTTTTCTAACAAGCAAGTTTTCTCCATTTCTTAGATTCAAAGTTCCATATTCAAAGTTCCATTGGCTATCTTTGTAGATCATTCCCAACTCCATTTTTGTGTTTTTTATCTTGGTTGAGCTTTTTGGGTGTTGAAGTTTATCCATTTACATGACATTGGGAGCCCTAGCATCTTTGGTCCAAATGTGTTGGTGACTTTGGTCACTCTAAAGTGGTGAAGGTCCAAATGTGTTGGTGACTTTGGTCATCTCTAAAGTGGTGAAGTGCATAAACCTAGTTAGTAATGAAAACCAATGTTTACGTCGATGATTATTGTCCATTAATAAACTCTAATACTTGACAACTTGTTTCGAAATGAGGTGCCAATGTTGAAGCGGAAGGTCATTGAGAAGGTGTTCATTAGAAGGCATAAGAAGTGTTGTTTTGGTTGAGGAAAGGTTTGGCTGAAGTTGAAACACTCAACATAAAGGTTAGTGTTATGGTTGACTATATTCTAAAACTAGTTTTCGTATTTGATTTTGATACGATTTTGTGAGTGGTTGAAGAAAGACTTTTGACATGTAGGTGAAACAGTGTTGGGATTGCTTTATAGGTGAGTTTTTGTTGTGTTTTTAGCTATCGAATTAGCCATAAAAAATTTAGTCACTGATTTTGCCACCAAAAATTATTTTATTTTAGTCATTGAATTAGTCATCAAAATTTATTTTATTTTAGACATCGATTCTATCACTGAAAATGGTTTCATTTTGATCACATTTAGCCATTTATTTAAGAAATGAATTTTCTATAAACTTTTAGTGACTAAATTGGTCCTTGAAAAATGTTGGGATCAAAATTCTGTGATCGATTTAAGGATATGTAATCACTGAAAAATTTGGTCTCAAAATACTTAGTGACTAAATCTAAAATTTAATAACTAAGTCTGAAATTTAACGACTAAATCTGGAATTTAACGACCGGTTTTAATAGTCATTAAAAATAATTTTTTTAATGATTTCTTAAAGTTAAAGTTATAAAATTATGTAAAATGTAACTCTATATTAAACTGTATTCTTTTTTTTGACAACTTCTGTCTCACATGTGAGTCCAACGTCTTCATGTCTCTTATAACTTTGGGCTCACTTTTAAAGACTCATACCAATAAAGAGAAATCAAACAAAACAAAGGTATAAAGTATGTAAGCATAGTAAGAAAATAAAAAATAAACTATTTAAGCTAATATACATTATATTATTATATTATCCAATAAGGACTCGTGTCTTCCTAATTTTTCCTTCTCCCACCTCTTTACTCCTCCCTCTTCGAACCAGATTCACCTTAATTTTAATCCCTTTAATATTCCTAATTTTAATTTCTCTATTACCTCTAATTATAATTTCACTTCACATAAACAATAAAGATATATATATAAGTATGAGAGAAAAAGAAAGATGATGACATGAGAGGGAGAGAACGCAATGATGTGCAACATGTTGGTCACGAGAGAAAATAGAGAACATCTAGTGAGTGTATGAAAAAATAAGACATTGAAAAATGAAAAGAGTGACAATGACATCATGGTACAGAAAAAATATAGAAAAGAAATGTTGAAAAAACACTTATGCATCATAACTATAACCATGACTTTTTTATGTTGATTTTCTATAAATTTTTATGTTACGAAAATAAACGAGATACAAGTTACATAAAAGGTCTAAATTTTTTATATTAATTAATAAATAAATATAATAAATCACACTACCCATATCGATTATAAAAGTAACTAATAAAGAAAGTTCAATGTTTTTAAACAATCAATTCATTATCTTTATTCATTTTTCTCCCCTACGCAATTTCAAAAAATCATACATCTTGTTGTGGTGCTGAGGAAAGTGACGGTGATAAGTGAAATGGTGATCTTGTGATAACGAAAGACGGAAAATAAAAAGGAAGGAAGAGAACAACAACATTTAAAAAAAAAGGAATAAAGTAAGAAAAGTATCCACATAAGAGAACTTTCATTTTAACCTAAATAAAACTTTCACTACTATAATATTTTATATTTTGCGGACCTTTTCTACAAATATTTCATAACTTTCAAAATTCACATGTAAACAAAAACTCAACATTTTACAAAATTCTATATAAGAATTTACAAAAAATAAAAATAAAAATTACCATTCTAAGAATATGTCAATTTTAAATTTAACAAATATACAAAATACTTTTTCATATATAAGTTAAAAGTTTAATGACAGAAAAACATTCCCTATATTAATTTTAATGATAATCAGTATAAAATATTTTACCTTATTTATGAACTTGTGTTATCTAAAGTGAACTATAATCATTATAATAACTTATCATTAAATAACATTTTTACACTAGTAAATTTATATGTATTTTTTGTCATTTTACCGTTGCCATTATAACCTATATAAAATACTAATGTTTTTGCAGATTCTATAAGATACAATTGTGATCAATATATGTGAAATCCTTATAATATTAATTACTATTGTAATATGATTTATATAACATGATAATCAATATTATTTGTAATTCTACTTCTATTATAATAATAACAATAAATATTAATTTTCTGTATATAGTTTGATATTTACAATAATCCACTATTTTTTTTATAACTGTTTGTCTTTGACCCATACAGTATACATAGTATACATGATGTAGTGAAGTAGTTTTTACCAGTATTTTCAAAACCTATTGATTATTTTTCCTACATAATAGTTGACTCAAAAAGGAAGAGTAATTAAATTTTCTTTTAAAGTTCTAATAACTTGGAGTGTAGATGAATTTTGTTGAGTTAAAAGAAGGAGATAATGTTTAGTTCAGATTGGTATATATCAAAACAAAATAACCTTTATGCACGGTTATTTTTCTGATTCAAAACTGTGGGATCTTGGTCATATTTGGAGGCTGAAAACGAACTCTATCTTTACAACTTGCAATTGGATATCAGATGAGTTGGGCATTTAATTTTTTTCCTTTTCTGTGTATATAAACCTAAGGGATGACAAAGACACACTACTCCTGCCAGCCATGATAGGATTAAAACCAAAAACTTTAAGGAATGGTAGAGTTTTTATATTGTCCGAAGATAATTGTATACTACTCCTCAAAACTTTATGGAATACACAAAATCTTGAATCATACCGTGTCAGATTCTCCTTCCATCAAAATTTTAAAATACATTAGCGTGGGAGTAATAATGTAATGTTAATTAAATTATGAATTAAACTATTTATAAGACACATTTTTTAATCATTTCTATTCGCTTTTAATATTTTCTTTTAAAATATATTATACAAATTTTTTTGTAGGTTACATTCGGTTTAGAATTAATATTCCCAAATTGTTGAGGAGGCATAAGAAGTGTTGTCTTCATTAAAGAAGATTCTTGACTGAAGTTGAAACACTTAACATAAAAATTAGTGTTATGGTTAACTATATTTTTAAAACTGGTTTTCGTATTTAATTTTGATACGATTTTGTGAGTGGTTGAAGAAAGACTTCTGGCATGTAGGTGAAATATGTGTTGGGATTGCTTTATAGGTGAATTTTTTTGTTTTTAGCTATCGAATTAGCCATAAAAAATTTAACCACTCATTTTGTCACAAAAAATTATTTTATTTTAGACCATGAATTAGTCACCAAAATTTATTTAATTTTAGTCATCAATCCTGTCACCGAAAATGATTTCATTTTAATCACATTTAGCTATTTATTTAACGACCGAATTTTCTATAAGTTTTTAGTGACTAAATTGGTTTCTGAAAAATGTTGGAATCAAACATTCTATAATTGATTTAACGATATGTAATCAATAAAAAATTTAATCTCTAAATACTTAGTGACTAAGTCTGAAATTTAACAACTAAGTCTGAAATCTCACGACCAGTTTTATTAGTCACTAAAAATAATTTTTTTAATAAGTTCTTAAAGTTATAAGATTAATATAAAATGTAACTTTATATTAAAATATATTTTTTTTAACAACTTCTATCTCACCTATGAGTCCAACATCTTCATGTCTCTTATAACTCTGGGCTCGCTTTTAAAACCTCATTCCAATAAAAAGAAATAAAACATAACAAAGGTATAAAGTACCTAAGCATAGTAAGAAAATAAGGTGTATTCCTAATTTTTCTTTCTCCCACCTCTTTACTCCTCCGTCTCCGAACCAGATCCACCTTATTTTTAATTCCTTTAATATTCCTAATTCTAAATTTTCTGTTACTTCTAATTATAATTTCACTTGACATTAACAATAAAGATATATATATATATATATAAAAGTATAAGAGAAAAATAAATGATGGCATGAGAGGAAGAGAATGTAAAGATGTGCAACATGTTGATCACTATATAAAATAGACAATATCTAGTGAGTGTATGAAAAAATAAGACATTGAAGAATAAAAAGAGTGACAATGACATCATGATAGAGAGAAAATATAGAAAAGGAAAATTAAAAAAACACTTTTGCATCATAATTGTAATCATGACTTTTTTATGTTGATCTTCTATAAATTTTTATGTTGCTAAAATAAACGGGATACAAGTTACATAAAAGGTCTAAATTTTTTATATTGATTATTAAATAAATATAGTAAATCACACTTTCTATATCGATTACAAAAGTAAGTGATAAAGAAAATATAGTAAATCACACTTTCTATATCGATTACAAAAGTAAGTGATAAAGAAAGTTCAATGTTTTTAAAACATCATTCATTTTATTCATTTTTCTCCCTACACAATTTAAAAAAAATAAAAAAAATCATACATCTTGTTGTGGTAGTGAGAAAAGTTACGATGATAAATGCAATGGTAATCTTGTGATAACCGAAAACAAAGAAAAGGGAAGAGAACAACATTTAAAAAAAGGAATGAAGTAAAAAAAGTATCCAGAAAAGAAAATTTTTATTTTTGAACTAAATAAAACTTTCACTACTATAATGTTTTATATTTAGCAGACTTTTTCCACAAATATTTCATGAAACTTTTAAAATTCACATGCCAAAAAATTCAATTTTTTTCAAAATTCTACATAAGAATATGTCAATTTTGAATTCAACAAAAATGCAAAATACTTTTTCATATATAAGTTAAAAGTTTAACTAACAGAAAAACATTCCCTATATTAATTCTAATGATAATCAGTATAAAATATTTTACCTTATTTATAAACTTGTATTATCTAAAGTGAACTATAATCATTATATTAACTTATCATTAAATAACATTTTTACACTAGTATATTTATATATAACTAGGAAAGATCAAAAATTAAATGATAATAAATTAACCACTGATAACTGGAAAAAGATTATAAAATCTATGTATGTATTATTGGAAAAAGAGGAACAGATTTGAACATAACAGAACAGAGAAGATAACACTCAGAGATAATAGAGAGAAGAAACAGAATTCAACAAAAGTCCCCCTTTTCCTCTCCTCTCAATTACTATATATTTAATAATATTCCTCACTTCTAATTACACATAATCCTTCATGAGTGAATTGGCCTTCCGCATTCTTGAACTTTTTCTGTTACCCACAATCATTGCATCACTTGACACCTCTTCATTATTCTTCTCCCTGCTCATTTCTTTAACTGTCCTTGTGTTTGTGCTATTTCCACTTGTGATATTGTCTCCCCTATCAAAGTCAGGATAAGCTTGCTACATATAGGTAAATTCCTCTCAAGTAGCATGTTCTGCATCAATGCCTTCCCAATGTACCAAGACTTGAGGAATATGTTTGTCTCCCTTGAGAATAACTCTAGATTGCAAAATATCTACTGGCTGTAATATAGGACTAATGTTATTTGTAATCAGAGGAAGTGAGATATATGACTGTTGATGAACACCTTGGCATAATTTCAACTGTGACACATGAAAAACAGAATGAATTCGAGCAGTTGAGGGCAACAACAGCTTATAAGCAACTGGACCCACACATTGAATAATAGGGAAAGGACCAAAGTATTTCATGCCCAGTTTCTGATTTTTTCTCAATGCAATTGAATTTTGTCTATAAAGTTGGAGTTTAACTAACACCATATCTCCAACATTGAATTGCACATGACGTCTCCTCTTATCCGCTTACTTCTTAGGAATAATCAATCTACCATTCCAGTATAATAATTCATCATGTGTGGAATAGTTAGGATGAGGAGGGGTACCCTTGCGACACAATTCACGGATGTTGTTTAGCTCAGTATCCTCTGTAATTGCAACACGTAATACTGGCAGAATTTCCATGTTTGGTTGAGACCACGCCATAAAAAAATGATCGAGACAAGGCGTCTACTGCCAAATTATCCTTTCCTGGTTTGTTCTCTATATAGTAAAGTCATAGCCTAGCAACTTATGTAACCAAGACTGTTATTCTAGAGTTTGTAGGGACTGTTGGGTAAGGCTCCTTAAACTCCTTTGGTCTGTCCGAATTAAGAACTTATGCCCCAAGAGGTAATGTCTAAATTTCTCTATAGCTTTAGTGATTGCATATAGTTCCCTCATATAAGCTGATTGTTTCTACAGTGAAGGAGTTAATTTCTTTGAAAAGAAAGCAACTGGATGATTTTTGGACTCAACACTGCGTCTATACCAATCCCTGATGCATCTGTTTCTAGTACAAAAGCTTTAGAAAAATCTGGAATAGCAAGAACTGGAGCCTGAGTTAAGGCAGATTTAAGTGTTTCAAAAGTTGCAGTAGCATCAACATCCCAATTAAAATTGTCTTTCTTGAGCAAATTTGTCAAAGGGCCTGCAATAGATGCATAACCCTTGATAAACTTCCTATAATAACCTGTAAGGCCCAGAAATCCCCTTAACTGCTTGAGGTTAGTAGGAAGAGGCCAAGCTAACACAACTTGTACCTTGGAAGCATCCACAGCTACTCCTTGACCTGAAACTGTGTGACCTAAGTATTCGACTTGAGTAAGTCCAAATGAACACTTAGATAACTTGGCAAACAATTTATGTTTCCTTAATAATTGCAAGACAACTTCTAAATGTTGTAAATGAGAAGACCAAGTTGGACTATACACCAATATGTCATAAAAAAAACCAAAACTGATTTCCTCAACATATCTTGAAAGACTTCATTCATCAAACATTGAAATGTAGTTGGGACATTCATCAACCCAAAAGGCATCACAAGCTATTCGTAGTGTCCATGATGTGTTCTGAATGTTGTCTTGTATCGATCTTCTTTCTTTAATAAGATCTGATGATAGCCAGACCTGAGATCAAGCTTGGAAAAATATTGAGCCCCAAATAGTTCATCAATTAACTCATCAACAGTGGGAATGGGAAAACTATCCTTGACAGTTATGGCATTTAAGGCCCTTTAATCGGTACAGAATCTCCAAGTACCATCTTTCTTCTTAACCAAGACAATTGGTGAAGAAAACGGGCTAGTACTAGGCACTATAATTTTCTCTTGTAACATATCGCTGATCATCTTCTCAATTTCTTCTTTTTGACTGTAGGGTACCTATAAGGTGTAACCTTAACAGGATCCGCTCCTTTAATTAAAGGAATACAGTGATCATTGGATCTGCTAGGAGGAAGACCTATAGAAACTGCGAACACATCATGATAAGTATGCAGAAGTAATGCTAATTCAGGTTCCATGTTCTCGGGTAGTTTCAACCAGTGATCAACATCATAATTTGGTTGCTGAAATTGCAATGTAAATAATTCAGAGATGGTGTGAGTCCTTTGCATCCTGCGAAGATGATTATATTGAGCTGGAGCCGGAAGTTTTGGTTTATCACCATGAAGGGTCACAAAGTTCCCGTCTACTAAAAACTTCAATGTTAAATCACTGTAGTCAGCAATATGGGAGCCCAACGTAGCCAACCAAGCTGCCCCCAAAACTACATCAGCACCTGAGACTGGCAGTAAGTAGACTGGTAGTTTTAGAGAGTGCCCTTGGATTTCTACTTCAACTTCCCTCACCATACCTTCCACAATCAAAGAGTTTCCATTACCTACTAAGACTTGAAATTTAGAAGTCGGTTCAATGGCTAATTTCAAGCAATGAGCAATGCTCGGTTGCAAGAAGTTGTTTGAACTACCACTGTCAAGTAGTACTTGAACCTTCACCCCATTAATAATACCTAGAAATCGCATAGTACCAATACCAGCGGCCCCCTTAAGAGCATTAAAAGAAAGGTGATGTTCTTGTTCTGATGATTGAATCTAATGGATATTGTTCTCATCCGGTGGGTCAGGTTCCAGTTTGAAGTCCTCCTCTTCCTCTAGTTGTAACAATAAGTATTGTTTGTCGAGGCATCGATGGCTAGGTGAAAATTTGGCATCACAAGTGAAACACAATCCCTTCTCTCTTCTCAATTGCATTTCTGCTGCAGATATTTTTTTAATATTGGAAGACTTAACTAATTGTTGGTTAGGCTGATGTGTGGTGTTTGGATTAGGTAACAAAGGTGGTAGGCTCGTGGATTTAGTGGTTTGTGCTAGGGATGATGATTGGTATTTTGGGTAAGGGTGGGTTAAGGTAGTTTTCTTTTAGGCAGATATTTCTCTTCAAAAAGCTTGGCCAATGAAACAGCATGTAACAAGGAGGTTGAATTTTGAGCAATAACATCCCTTCGAATGTCAATCTTGAGGCTGCTAAGAAAACAATCAAGTAAAGCATCTGCAGTAATGCCTTGAACACGATTGGCCAAAGCTGTAAATTCTCTGTAATAATCCTGAACCGATCCTGATTGCATCAGCTTAAAAAGAGTAGAGCGAGGGCACTCATAAGGAAATGGTCCAAATTCCAATTCCGAGGCTCGAGTGAAACCGATCCAAGATTGAAATGGATTGGTCTTAGCTATCATTTGGAACCAAGGAATCACCTCTGCTTCCATATGAACTGCAGCAATGGTAAGACGTTGCTCCTTCGGAGTATTGTAAAACGTGAAAAATTGCTCTGTCCTAAAGATCCATTCCAACACATTCGAACCATTGAAACGGGGAAAATCAAGTTTGACATTACAAACTTGAAATGGCTGAACTACTTCTGATGTTGACGATTTCGATGTCTCTGCTACATGCAAAGATGTGAGTGCAGTTTCAATGCTCTCAAAACGACTAGAATAATCCGTATGACGAGATTCCATCAACTCTAACATTCGCTTGATATCTGTGGAGAGGTCCTTCAATCTAGTGTTTTCTACCATAAGTGGAAATGAGACGAGATGAAAACACCAATGTAACGAGGGAAGATAAAAAATTAAATGATAATGAATTAACCACTGATAACTGGAGAAAGATTATAAAAATCTATGTATGTATTATTGGAAGAAGACGAACATATTTGAACAGAACAGAGAAGATAACACTCAGAGATGAGATAATAAGAGAAGAAACAGAATTCAACAAAAGTCCCCCTTTTCCTCTCCTCTCAATTACTATATATTTAATAATATTCCTCACTCATAATTACACAAAATCCTTCATGAGTGAATTGGCCTTGAATTGGCCTTCCGCATTCTTAAACTTTTTCTGCTACCCACAATCATTGGATCACTTGATACCTCTTCATTATTCTTTTTCCTGCCCATTTCTTTAACTGTCCTTATGTTTATGCTATTTCCACTTGTGACATTATATTATATTTTTTTGTCATTTTACCGTTACCATTATAACCTATATAAAATATTAATGTTTTTGGAGATTCTATATTAGATACAATTGTATCAATATATGTGAAATCCTTATAATATTAATTACTATTGTAATATGATTTATATATCATTATAATCAATATTATTTGTAATTCTACTTCTATTATAATAATAACAATAAATATTAATTTTCTGCATATAGTTTTATATTTACTATAATCCACTATTTTTTTATAACTATTTGTCTTTGACCCATATAGTATACATTATGTAGTGAAGTAGTTTTTACCAGTATTTGCAAAACCTATTGATTATTTTTCCTATATAATAGTTGACTCAAAAAAGAAGAGTAATTGAATTTTCTTTTAAAGTTCTAATAACTTGGAGTGTAGATGAATTTTGTTGAGTTAAAAGAAGGAGATAAATGTTTAGTTCATATTGATATATATCAAAACAAATTAACCTTTATAGATAGTTACTTTCTGATTCAAAACTGTGGGAGCTTGGTCATATTTGGAGGCTGAAAACGAACTCTATCTTCACAACTTGCATTGGATATCAGTTGAGTTGGGCATTTAATTTTTTTCCATTTCTGTGTATATAAACCTAAGGGAAGACAAAGACACACTACTGCTGCCAGTGAGGATAGGATCAAAAACCAAAAACGTAAGGAATTGTAGAGTTTTTATATTGTCCAAAGATAATTATATACTACTCCTCAAAACTGTAAGGAATAAACAAAATCTTGAATCATACTGTGTCAGATTCTGCTTCCATAAAAAATTTAAAATTTTGGGAGTAATAATGTAATGTTAATTAAATTATTTATAAGACACATTTTTTAATCATTTCTTTTAATTTTTAATATTTTTTTGTTGAAAACATATTATACAGATTTTTTACATACAGTTTAGAATTAATATTCCTAAATTGTTGAGAGAAAAATTTGAGTCTAGATCTTTCAACATACATACACAAGCCACAACCCATATATCAATATAAACCTTGCCATCATATACTCATTATTATTATTATTATTATTATTATTATTATTATTATTATTATTATTATTATCAATATTAGTAATATAATATTAAAAGTACTAAATTAATAATTTATTATAATTAATATTAATATTAATATTAATGATCATGTTAATATTAATTATAATAATATTGTATTATTAATAACATTAATATTAATATTAAACATAATCATATTATTAATAATATTGATAATAAATAAAATAATTATATTATTATTATTAATTCAAATCTGTATGTAATCACATACGGATCCAAATCTATATGTAATTACGGACTTGGATCCCGAAGTAATTACCTACGACTTTTTTTGTATATAACAAATCCGTATAGAATTACTTACAGATTTATCTGTATATTAAATTTGTAAGAAAAATTCGTATGTAAAATCTGTATATAATAAATCTGTAAATAATACTAAATTTATTTACGAATAAAAATCTGTATGTAATAATCTATAAGTAAATCAAAAAAATTTTATAGTGTATACAGAAAATTTGAAATGTTTTATAAAAAAATATATTGTTTGGATAAAAAATTTAAAAAAAAATTGAAATTCTACAAAAAGTAATCAAATCACTTCAACTTAGAAAACTTCAAATTTCATCTTCGTATTTTCAAATTAATCAGTCTTCTCTTTATGTTTTCTTCTCAACTCCCCAATTTTGGTTGGAACATTGTTGGTTAAATTAAGACTTAAACATTATTAAATTGTTAAGATTATTTTGTTGTAAATCATATTATTTTTGTTGATTAGGATTTTTTTTACCGATTCAGGACATTATTCTTTTATAAAACTAAATTTGTTCACTATGTATAGTTTTAATCTTTATTAATATCTTTAGTAATTTTTTTTATCGTAGACATCAATTTCATTCTTTGTCATTAATTTCTTTAAAAATTAATATTAAATAAGAAAACTTTCAACTAACATTAATTAAACTAGATTAATTCAAATTTAATATATTTAAATGTAGTGTTGTACGTAAATATAAGATTAATTTATTAGGTGACCTAAAAGATTATATTTTTTTATTATTAATTTTGTTTTATTTAAAAAACTCCATTTTTTCTAAATAATTTTTTTATATTTTCTCAAGCTCCAATTCCTTCAATATCACAAAGTTTGTTTAAAATTTCGAGGTACCTTCTCTTTCAATAGTTGAAAAACAATAATTATTATAACTTTCATCAAAATTTTAATTATGAGCAATTGTTTAACCTTTTGTTTAATTACTTAACATTTATTTATACACTTATTGTTTGGTACTTCATTCTATAATTTATGTCATTATAATTTATTTTTTTTAATTTGACATTAAAGAAAAGAAAATTTATAGTTTTTTTAATATTGTATCGTTAATAAAATTATGTTTTATTTTTATTTTTTAATGATTAGGTTATTTAATACATTATGATAGAGAAAAGATAGAAATTTTGTAAAAAAAAAATAAAATTGGAAGAGATGAATATAAACGTTTACTAAGGGATATGAAACACGCACCTTGCATCACCATCTTGGATAGTTGCATTACATCCTAGGCCAAAGTAAAAAAGAATTTGAGAGCGATAAAAGTGAACATAAAGTGAGGTAATACTATGGGTGTCTTTCTATTATCTGATTACTTTAATTTGCTGAGATATATATGGATGGCAGGCACACAGATTTGGAGATCAAAACGAAATTCCACCGGGCATTAAATTTGCATCTGCCAAGCACATGCACCTGTTCACCAAAGCACATCTTTCATCCAAAACTTTGATGAATCCTTCTGTAACACTTAATTAATTTTTTTGTGTGAGGACTCGAGTTGGGCCCATGATCTTTACTACTCGTACATTGTCTAACCCGAGTTAACCCCAGATTTATAATTACTTTTAATTTCAGACTACTGTACCCATTGAATCTTGCCTGAGATATTTTTCAACTGTGAAAGCCACGTACTTTGCAATTCACTGCTACTGGTCGGCAAAAGCTTGCGAAGCATAATAAAGCCCAACCAACCCACTAATTTTAATAATGCTGAATTAAAATTTAAATGATTTGGGACACTCCTTTCACAAGCTAACTAATTGGTATACTATATCAGATTATGCAGAAAAACGTATAAATATCTTTTCGAAAATATAATCTAATTTATAGAGATTAGATCAGAAACATCCCTGCAACATATTTTCGTTCAAACACTGCTATGTATATATATCACACATCATAACCTATAACCTATCAAGTACACTTGTGTGTATTGTGTATAAGAATTAAGGCACACATGATGAATGGGAAAAGAGAACAAACTTCATATACAGACATAAAGACAAGTTGCAGAAATAGAGCTAGAATTTGCCAATTAAATGAAGCACAAAAATGGCATATAGGCAATGCAAAGCATAGGCAGTGGGAAAAAGACTATAGCCGACATGATAAGTAATAGTAAGAATTTAGCTATGGCCATATGTGAATTGCAAGCAAATTGGCGCTAGTTTCATTGTGTCAGTCAGTAGTACAAAGTTTTGAACTGTTACACTTTACTTCTTCAGTGTGAACTGAAGGTGCGCCAAACACGCGATGAATAATTGTGAAAACGGTGTGCATTAAATGCCGCAAACAGTTGGTGGTTGAAATGAAATAAAGTCACAGAGAGGGTCCAGCTTGTGATTTTGATATGGATCCTCTGGGTTATAAAAGCCTCTTAACACTTCTTCAAGCTTCATCAACGAGGATTGAAGAGTGTCAGTGAGTGAGTTGATAGCAATTAAAAATGTTGCTAAGGAACAAAAGATTAGGTTTGTTGTTATTGCTGTGTGCTCATGCCTTTGTGACCAATGTGGTTGCAAGGGATGTAGCAACTGTGAAAAATGATGAAGAAAAGAATATAGGGTTTGGAAAGGGAGGTGGGTTCGGTGGTGGGATCGGTGGGGGCACAGGAGGCGGTGGAGGGTTCGGAGGTGGGTTTGGTGGAGGGGGAGGCACCGGTGGAGGGTTTGGTGGAGGAGGTGGTGCTGGAGGAGGGTTTGGTGGAGGAGCTGGGGGAGGACATGGGATTGGAGGTGGTGCTGGTGGAGGGTTTGGAAAGGGTGGTGGCATTGGAGGAGGTGCTGGTGGTGGTTTCGGAAAGGGTGGTGGTGCTGGAGGCGGAATTGGCAAAGGAGGAGGTTTAGGTGGTGGTGGCGGCTTTGGAAAAGGTGGTGGTGTTGGAGGAGGAATTGGCAAGGGTGGAGGTTTAGGTGGTGGTGGCGGCTTTGGAAAAGGTGGTGGTGTTGGAGGAGGGATTGGTAAGGGTGGAGGTTTAGGTGGTGGTGCTGGAGGAGGAATTGGCAAGGGTGGAGGTTTAGGTGGTGGTGGTGGCTTTGGAAAAGGTGGTGGTGTTGGAGGAGGAATTGGCAAAGGTGGAGGTTTAGGCGGTGGTGGTGGCTTTGGAAAAGGTGGCGGTGTTGGAGGTGGAATCGGCAAAGGAGGAGGTTTAGGTGGTGGTGGTGGCATTGGAAAAGGTGGCGGTGTTGGAGGAGGAATTGGCAAAGGAGGAGGTTTAGGTGGTGGTGGTGGCTTTGGAAAAGGTGGTGGTGTTGGCGGAGGAATTGGCAAAGGAGGAGGTTTAGGTGGTGGTGGTGGCTTTGGAAAAGGTGGCGGTGTTGGAGGAGGGATTGGTAAGGGTGGAGGTTTAGGTGGTGGTGCTGGAGGAGGAATTGGCAAGGGTGGAGGTTTAGGTGGCGGTGGTGGCTTTGGAAAAGGTGGTGGTGTTGGAGGAGGAATTGGCAAGGGTGGAGGTTTAGGTGGTGGTGGTGGCTTTGGAAAAGGTGGCGGTGTTGGAGGTGGAATTGGCAAAGGAGGAGGTTTAGGTGGTGGTGGTGGCTTTGGAAAAGGTGGTGGTGTTGGAGGTGGAATTGGCAAAGGTGGAGGTTTTGGTGGGGGAATTGGAAAAGGTGGTGGTATTGGAGGAGGGATAGGCAAAGGCGGAGGATTTGGCGGTGGTGGCGGATTCGGTGGTGGTGGTGGATTTGGCGGAGGATCTGTAGGTGGAGGTGGATTTGGCGGTGGAGCAGGTGGCGGTGGTGGAATTGGACACCACTGAGCATTGCCAACTTTGCATGCATATCTCAACGTCTTTGCATTAGCCATGATGATTGGTATAGAAGATATCGTACGAGTAAAAGAGAATTATTTGCTCCTTTGGTTATTATAATATTAATGTATTTTCCTTAATAATCAACAGTTAAATGAGAGATGTTTACTCTGTTTGTCTTCCATAAGAACAAAATGACAGGTAAGTTTCAAGCCATGCAAGTGACAATCTTCAGCATCTTCTGATAAGTATTTTTAGTGTAACCAACTCATTTATATGTTGAAAATTGTGATTTTTACCCTACCATGCTATTGTTAAATAATTTATATTTAATTTTACTTTAATGGAATAAATTCTAAAAATTTCTAACTTTTTTGAAGAATTTGATTTATAGTATTTATCCTTTCTTGTCATTCGTTGTTATAAACAAAGTAATTTTTTGTTTTAAAAAACTGTTTCTTAATAAATAATAAATTTTAAGTTGAAGAAATTGTTCCTATAGATTGATTCCAATAAAAGTCTTTTTAAGCAACACTTTCTTCAACTTGAGGAACCATAGAAAAATATAACTGGAATAGAAGATATAAAACTTTTACAGCCACATAAAAAGTAAAACAATTACTTAAAATTCATATTATAATAAAATAATATAAATTGATAATATTGTTCCTAGTTTCATTATTTTAGCTTACATACTCTCCCTCTCTATTTTATTTTCTTATTTTGTCTACTCTAACTTTTTGGACAATTTTCGCACTAATATATATTTTTAAAAATAATTTGTTTTTTGTTACATTATTCTTTCAACAATAATGACAATTTTAATTTAAAATTAAATATCGTTCATATTTTCTAATCTTCAAATATAAAAGATTGACACGTTATTTTAAAAGTTACTATAAGAGAATTAATTCTTTTTTAAGAAATTGTTGATATATAATAGAATTAATTTAATTTTTTTAGAAAATAATTATTTTTTAATAATATATATTTTTGGTCAATTTCTATATTTTTAGACGACAGAACAACGTACATTAATGCATGGTGTAAAAGGAATCAACACTGAAATTCAGACATATAATAAGTATTCAAATTCAGCTGTGAAAAATGATTAACTGAATTCTAAACATTGTTCTACTAAATCTTCAAGAAATAAAATTAACAAGGAAGTTGACATAAACTCATTAGAGCATGATTAAGATTACATCCACGATGCCCAATTGAGAATTGGAAGGGTGATAAAGTTCGAGGAACTTATGTTAAGTTCATATCAATTTATAGTTTCTACATCTCCAAAGTTTAATGAAAAACACTCTCCCATATAACTATAGAAACTTTGAAGATAAGTTATAAGAAAATAGTATCAATCAAACAAAGGGCATTACTAGAATGGGTAAAATAATGTCTAATACAAATACTAATAAATATATATTATAAAGTTAGACAACACTATAAACCAATGTTACATAATTTAAAAAAAAATAACAAAACTTAATACTTAAATGGACAGTAATTTATATTTTAAAATAAACAATAATATCATAATGTCAGTGTAAATAATCTAAAATTAAATATAAAAATGATAATAGTACTAAAACACAATAAAGAAGTGTGTTGGATTAATTAACACTAAATTTTATTACTATTAATGTCGATTTAGCCGACATTTTAATCAATAAAAAATTAAGGTTAACACGAAAGATGTTAAATAAGTAAAAATATAGAAAAATTGAACCAAATAATTATTTGAGTAGACGTGGTAAAATTAATTAACAACATTTTCTTTCTGCTCTCCCTTGTTAATTATATGATAAAATTTTATGCAAGAGTCAGGATTTAGTCTTAATAATTAACTAGATTTTAAATTATTTGAGCGGGGTAAATTAAACAAAATATAGCAAATATAGTATAATATAATCTGGAATTTTATACATTTTAAATCATTTTTCATTTTAATTCTTAGGACAACTCATTTGTTTTGTAAACTATTTTGACCTAACTTGTCAAAAGTACGAATAGATCTTAAACACTCACATGAAATATTTATGTCAGTTCATTTAAATTTTTTAAGAAAAAAAATATATTTTAAAAAAAAAAATATATATATATATATATATATATATATATATATATATATATATAAATATATATATATTTAGGTGAATTATTTAAGAATAAGGGAAGTGGGAGAAGAGAGGGAAAACTGTTTCTTTCTTAATTTCTAAGGATTTTGTTTTCTTAAATTTGTACTTTTTTTCAGTTTTTTTATAATCACTTTATTTTAGAGAAGAGAAGCCTATCAACCACTACACAAGTATGATTATGGAAATGATGTTTCTATAGGAGTCTTTATTAAGCCTAATTGTTCATACTTAATTGCCCATACCAACTTTATTACCTTGGAAACATTTATTGTTGGAAACATTTATGGTTGGACTTTATTTAGTCAACTATATACCTAATAATGTTGGGAAGTCATGTTCACATTCCAAATATAAGCTAGAATAGCCACTTATGATTACAATACCTATAAACAACCACTACCCTCGATGACTTAATAAAATATTCATTAAAATGTAACTTAATATCAAATATTCTGTCATTCTTTGAATTTACATATTTCTAATTGAAATCAGAAATATATATATATATATATATATATATATATAATTACTTTAGTTATAATTTATTCTGAATTGAATTTATGACTACTGGATGTTAAAAAAAAAAATCCCAATATAATGGGCTCAACAAGGCCCAAACAGAGAACTGACATAAATACATAACCTTAACACCCTTTCTTACCTCTAGAAAAAGGAGTATGTGGTCCCTTGTCCTCCTCGTATCAAGTGCAAGTGCGTAAATTATCTTAAAATATGTACATGTTTTGAAAATTTTCTTCATAAATAAATAATATAACATTTTATAATATATTTTAAAAAATAAATTATACTTTAATTTTTAAAGGGTTCTACTATTTATTTTTTATTTCTCACCAAAAGTCTTTTACGATAGAAAAAAAGATATGATTGTTTAAAAAAAATGGATAGCCAAAAAAAATATAGTAAACATTTTTTTAATTATATGATCGATCTAATAAATTTTAAAAAGTTATAAAACATATTTATAAAATTATTAAATGATATTTATTAGTAATAGTGGAAATACATGTGTATTCACTTTTTTTCTTATACAATAAAAATAAAAAAATGAGAAATATTATTAAATTTATAAAAAATATGTTTGTAAAAGTACCTAACAAATAAATAATTTTAATAGATATTTTTTATTATGAGTAATTAATTGAATTTAAAGAAACAGTTACCTAAATGATAGAGCAGGAGAGATTTATGCACATTACAAAAGTAGGTGAAGGAGAATTTTCTTATTAATATTATAGATAAATATAATTAAAATTTTTAGTGTTATAATAATTATTAAATTGAAAAAATTATTATGAAAAATTTATAAAATAAATATATATATATTTTTTAATTTTATAACATTATAATTGTAAACTAGATTGATTAAATTCAAGAAAAAGTGAATTGAACTATGAGAACATTTTCACAAATTTAAAATTTAGAATGATTATCTTTAAGAATTAATAAATAACGAAATAGCAGTAATACCGAAATTAAGAATCAATTTTAATCAATTAATATTTTTGTTTAAATAAGAAAATACAAAATTTTAAGAAAAAATTATAACATAAATGTATATTGATTCATTGAGTTATATCTAATTTTTTTATTGTATTAGTAAAAATTCTAATAAAATTAAGTTTTTTACAAACATATAAACAAAAAGACTCTCACTTGAATTCTACAAAAATAACACACATAAGTAATATCCTATTACTTCTAATCACAGTTACATCTTATAAAAATTAAAGAAAAATACAAAAATAATATAATCTGAATTAGCTGAAACAATCAATTCAAAAATTCAATGTATTTTCCTTTACAAAGTTGAATGATCCAAAGTTTTCTCAAAAATTAGTTCCAAGTATATATTTTTTACACAGAGAAATGATTTTGCATAGAAGAGAGTTTTATTTATCTGAAAATGATTTCTCAAAAGTTTTTTTTTTTTTTTTACCTCAGAAAAATAAATGTTTGTAAAATCTGCCACTATCACTTTTAATCTATTAAAACTTATATTTAATCTATTGATTTCACTTAAACTATCACTTTTTCTATCTTTACAAATCGTCCCACATCACAAAAAAACAAACAAAAACTATTTTGGCTTATCCCTAATAATACATCCACATAAACACAAGTTGCTGTTAGGAGAAATTTTATTCGTAGGTTCCATGATTTTTCTTCTTCCAATTTCATTCTCTTCTCACCTACTCCTTTTGTCCTCTCAAAATCACTGTAAATGAATATAAGGCACAAACTGCTTTAACTCCCACACCAACCTACAGAATTCATATTCATCATCATCATTTAATTTTGAGATTTATTTGTTTTGACATAACAATAAAAAAAAATATTTATTGTACTGGGACAACAATCACCTCCAATATAAATGCAGCTGACAATTCTAACAATATTATGACATGGGTTGAATATAAGAAACAACTCTTAACTTTTTTTAATGTAAAAAGTAAAGTGTTAATTCTTTTTCAATATGCATGGATTTCCCCTAGACTGCATCCTAAAACTAGTTGCTATATGTCAGTTTTACTTGAAAATTTGAGGTTAACAATATATCATTAAAAAAATTATAATTCATCCTCCCAATACATGATAAGTTAGGAAAATAAGTATACAAGGAATTCTTGAATTTGATTTCTCAAATATTATTCTAGAAAATATTATTTCACATCTCAAATGACTGTGTACAAGCTGCCCCAAAGAAAAGACAGATAAGAAGGGGAAAAATAGGTAATAATAGATCGAAGTTCTTCAATAAACCAATGATGAACAAATTCATTATGATAAAAGTGTGAACAAATTGTATGAACTAATATACTAAATTTTTATATAGACTAAAATAAACATGATACATATTTAAATTTTTAACCTGTTAACTTTGTCACATTTGCATAGAATGGAGAACAGGTCATGCTAATTTGTCTCATAAGTAGTCTCATTGTCAAGAGTGGCACGTGCAGAAAGAATATTAACTAAAAAATAAAATGAGAAGACTTGGTGAACAAATGGTGCCTTTTTCCTTGGGGTAGAAGATTCAAAGTTCAGGCCTGAGGGTTCAGAAGTTAGATATGCATAATTTAATGCACCGTCATGAGTTCCAAGCTACTACTATTTGAAGTTGGAGCAGAACAAACAGTCAATTTAACTCATCCGGCAGCATTGAAAATTACCAAAACAGACAAAAGGGTTGTTTAAAGCATCTGCAGCTTTGGATTCTTGCATCTCAAGAGAAAATCATTTCATGGGGCACTTTCTTAATGGGTTAATTTAACAGGACATGGACTTGCACACTCATTTTCTTTTGTCTTGTGGGTTAAGTCTACACTTTTTCTATAATGGAAAAAACACTTTTTCCTTCCTCTTTCTACCTCTTTTACATTCTTCTCCTATCATTTCTTCTTCTCTCTATGATTCCGATAAGGCCTTTCCTTACATTCAACTTTAGGTAAACAAATCAAATCACCCTCTTTCCTTTTACAACAGGTCACTTCTCCATTGTATTCACTATAATATGGTCGTAGGTAGTTTGGTCATTTCTTCTTTCATTCATTCATTCATTATTTTTCAAAAAGACGTCGTTTGCTTCTTAGTTTTGTTGATCAGCAAGTTGGGTATGTAAATGTTGAATTTTGATCAAATCCTTTGGTTGAATTAGGTATGTCAGATGTTTGGTACCCAGTTCTGAAAAACCATACTTTTAAACCTGGAGTTGCACAAAATTTGATGTTAAAAAGCTGACATAGTAGGACTTAGGAATACCAAGTTTTTAATATATGCATAGTACACGAGTATAGCTTATGTAATACATCTCAAGAATGTAATTTAAAGTGCTTCCTCGTCTTCTTCTTCTTCTTCTGTTTTTTATGATGATGTTTCAGGAAACCGAGTGGAATGTTTCAGTATGAAAGCTAAGAGTTTAATAAGTAAAAAGCAGATTAGCCTCAGATTGAGAAAAATGATAAAGTGTATATGCTCTGGGGAGCAGTTAAAGGTAGATGAATCAGGTTACTCATCGGAATCCCTAGCAACAAGAGATTATTCAGCAAGTGGTGGCTATTCATCTCGACCTGGTGAAAACGACACAAAGGTTGACAATACCAACATTGAAGAAGCAGAGTCTTCTCTTCGTGAAAGTGGTTATTTAAACTATGAGGTAAGATTATGTTTTTTCTTGCCTCTTATTCCCATGTAGCATCATCACCTTTAGATTCTTGAAGTTAACATCTCAATCCATATAATCCGGTTACTTACGTAACCTTTTACATGAAACAGCAGAGCTCAAAAAAACAGCAACAATGATTGCCTCAGCAACAATTCATCTTGGACATGCACTTTCCTCTTCTATTTCTACTAAAAAGAGTTTCTTCATGCATTTTGTCGTATGATATTGAAATAGGAAAAAGAGACATAAAATTTTCAATTTAATTATCTCAATTATTACTATTTTAGGGGCAGGCACTTATCTTACAAGTTTGAATTGAGTTCTCTGTGTTTAGAGGAAAGACTGAATGGCTTTTCCGAACAGAGTTGTGATGTATATGATGTTTTAAGTGATAACGTAAATGGGGTATTCTGCATTTATTGAGAAAAAGTCATTTACAGGTTTCAATATATCAGCTGAAGAATACTGGGACTCTGATTTTTTATTTTTTTTTTGCCAATAAATTCGTATTCTTTCTAAACAAAAATTGAACTTTCTAAGTTTCTGGAGCAAGAACACGCACTCGATTTAAAGTTTTATATATCGTACTGAGGAAAGTTTTTTTCAGTGTAAAATTTTCTATCATATTTTAGGCTGTAATACGTGATGTTTTTTTGGAAGAAATAAGGGCCTTGTCCCAAGAAATAAGCATCTTGGTTATAAGATGATTATGAAACTAAATGACTTTTTTCACAATAGGAAGCTAGAGCTTTGCTTGGAAGACTTGAGTATCAGAAAGGCAATGTGGAAGCTGCACTTCATGTGTTTGAAGGAATTGATATTGCTACTGTGGTTCCCAAGATCAAAGTTTCTATATCTAGAAGATGTGAACCTAATAGACGCCGTTCGCAAAGTGATGCTCAGCCTCCTATGTCAATGCATGCTGTTAGTTTAATGCTTGAAGCTGTCTTTCTCAAGGCCAAATCGTTGCAGGCTCTAGGAAGGTTTCAAGGTGTTTCTTTCATCTTTTTAGTTCTCATTTAACTATATCCATGGAAACACTTAAATCCTTTCAACAATAAATCAATATATCAAAATCAATTAGTTTAAAGTCTATTGTTTTGTTTATAAAATTAATTTATTTGTTCGCAGATGCTGCTCAGTCATGCAAGACAATTTTAGACACTGTTGAATCAGCTTTACCAGAAGGGTGGCCTGAAAACTTCGTTTCAGACTGTAAACTGCAAGAGACAGTGGCAAATGCTGTGGAACTGCTTCCAGAGTTGTGGAAGCTTGCAGGCTCTCCTCAAGATGTCATCTCATCGTTTAGGAGGGCCCTGCTTTATCATTGGAATCTTGGCATTAAAGCCACCGCAAGAATTCAAAAGGAATTTGCTTTTTTTCTTCTGTATAGTGGTTGTGAAGCTAGCCCTCCTGCTCTCCGCTCCCAGTTGGATGGTTCCTTTGTGCCAAGAAGCAACTTAGAAGAGGCTGTTCTTCTGCTTCTGATTTTGCTGAGAAAATCTATTCTTGGATACATTGCATGGGACCCTTCATTAATTGATCACCTCTCTTTTGCTCTGAGTGTTTCTGGGGAATTCATGACTCTAGCTCAGCAGGTTGAGGAATTGCTTCCTGAAAACATGGACAGAAAAGAAAGATACCATACTCTAGCTCTTTGTTACTGTGGAGAAGGTGAACATACGACTGCTTTGGATCTTCTAAGGAACTCTTTGAATCATAGAGAGAACTCGGATTGCATAAAGGAGTTACTTCTCGCTTCAAAAATTTGTGCAGACAAGAATATTTACACTGAAGAAGGAATCAAATATTCTCTCAAAGCCATTTCTCAGTTGAATGGAAAGTGCATGCAGATGGTAGCAATTGCAAATTGCTTGCTGGGTGTTCTACTGTCATCAAAATCCAGGTTAGCTGCTTCTGAATCAGAGAAGGTTTTTTTGCAGTCTGAAGCTCTCAGTGCTCTAAAAGATTCTGAGAGAACGATGAGGGAAAGTGATCCTTACATTGTCCTTCATCTTTGTATAGAATATGCTGAACAGAGGAAGTTAAGCATTGCTATTGATCAGGCAAAGAAACTTATTAAGCTTGAGGGTGGATCTAGTGTTAGTGGATATATTCTTCTAGCGCGGATTTTATCGGCTCAACGAAAGTTTGAAGATGCAGAGCTTGTTATAGATGCTGCACTAGATCAAAGTGGGAAATGGGATCAAGGAGAATTGTTGAGAACTAAAGCTAAACTACGGATCGCACAGGGAAAATTAAAGAATGCAGTGGATACCTATACTTTTCTTCTTGCTGTTCTTCAGGTCCAACATAAAAGTTTAGGCACGGCAAGTAAGGTTGTAAAGATATGCGTCAATGATATCACTTTAATGTTTTTAAATAACTCATTATCAACGGGATATGTAGAATAACTTTACTTTTCTGATACAGAGTAAGGGAAACCGTGACAGAAGACTGGAAATGGAAATATGGCATGATTTAGCCAACTTGTACGCGGCCTTATCGCAGTGGCAGGATGCTGAAGTTTGTCTAGCAAAATCTGAGGCTATTAATCCCTATTCTGCTTCTAGATGGCACATAAAGGGTACATCGCTTGTTTTAAAATTTTTTTTTTTCTCCCTACCATCATAGGTTCTATGTTACATTTTAGAAAGAATATAATTCTCCACAAAAATAGGAATCTTAATTTATTTGAAGCTGAACGTGTTTTGCATCCCAAACTTCCTTCAAGTTTTTCTTCAGTGACATTTTGTTAAGGTAGTTCCTTAGTCTTTTATGTAGCAAAATTCATAACTTATGTTTTTGCAGGTTTACTTTTTGAAGGCAGAGGTCTTCATCAAGAGGCTCTGAAATCATTTAGGAAAGCATTAGATATTGAGCCGAACCATGTGGCAAGTTTGATATCCACAGCCTGTGTACTAAGGCAACTTGGTGGTCAATCATCTTCGATAGTTAGAAGCCTTCTCACTGATGCATTGCGCCTTGACAGAACAAACCCATCTGCTTGGTACAATCTTGGACTGTTCTACAGAGCTGATTTGGGGACATCGGCAATGGAAGCTGTTGAATGCTTTGAAGCAGCAGCTTTTCTTGAAGAATCTTCTCCTATTGAACCCTTTAGATAACACTTCCACTTTTATTTTGTTGACAAATATCATAGTAAGTTACTAGTTTCTTCGTAAAGGTCAGTAATTTTTTACTTCTTTTTGATAGGTCAAAACATGTTTCTTATGTGCCATGATGTAATTAATAATTTGTTCTGCCTTTTATGTCGATTGAAAGATGAGTAGAGATTGTGCATCATTTGTATCCACATCCAAAATTCACAACAGCTAACAACCTAGTACCATATACTTGATTAGTCCTGAACTTGATTTCATTTAGTTTGCATAGTTATTACCATTTCACAGGACCATTATCCCAACGGCATTCTACCGAATATTTTTTTTCTTTTGTAATTAAGCAACAAAATAAACCCATTTTTTAAGTATAATATACTTGCAATATTATATATATTATAATATTTTATTAGACGTAATGTATGAAATTAAATTATATTAATATGTTATTTTAAATCATTATTATTTTACGGTTAGGAAACATTTTATAAACATTGATTTTGGCAGGTTAATTATATACATGACAGTTTTGTTATACATATGTCAAATGATAAATCATAATAATAAATAAATAATAATTTTATCGATATGAATATAATTAAAAAAATATTTTTCCTATTGATAATTACCGTAAAAATATTTTATAATATTATAATATTAATTATTATTATTTGTTTCACAGTAATAGTAAGATTTGAGTTTTGAATAACACTGTAATTGATAGAAACAAAATCTTACGAAATCTAATATAAATGTTAGAGAAGATCTTGTAAAAAATAAGGGTGAAAAAAAAGTATTGTCTGATCGTTAATTTTCTTAAAATTTATAAAATTAACAAGATGTTGTGGATATAAAATTATGATATAATAACTGGATTCAGTATATTATTCAAATCTAGTTTGAAAATTTGTGTACGAAGCTTGATTTTAAGTTAACAAAGCTTTACAATTTAATCCATTATAACCACATAATCCATAATCAATTAACCAAACCTGGTAGAAGAAAAAAACGTTGGCAGAACAGACATATTAAATGTGGTCAGTTAGGATTTCCAAAATTAATCATCAATATATTTAATAAATATTCTTACCAATAATATGATTATAGAAATAATCCCAAAACAAAACGCATAACACAAATTTCTTCTTTACACTAAAAGTAATTCGATGGGTTGTCTTTTTGGTAATTAAGTGTTTTAGTGATTACATATTATAGGAATTATTTATTTAATAAAAAAGCCCATGTTTAATTTCACTGGTTGAAACCATAAATAATCACAGTACTGAAATTAATCTCAAGTATAATAAATTGGAGTAAAAAATATTTTCACTCAAAACCATACCAACGTACCTATTTATATGCACGATCAATTAATTAAATACAACACATATGTATCAATTAAATGGGTATAAAGTGACTGTTAACAAATTTTAAATTTAAATAAAACAGCAAGTTAAACTGAAAAGTGGTTACATATTGTTGTTAATCTCATTTTAAAATAATTATTGTTAGACCTGTGTATGTATAAATGCTTGGGTGATTCACCATGGGTTTGTTTTGGGTGTTGGGTTTTTGTTTTCTGCCTCAAAGAGTGTTGCATTGATTTATAAAGCTAATTTAACCCCATAATTACAAAACTAATAGATTATGTACACAATTGAAGTTATAATACAATATGGTCTAGATAGCTCACCTTTTTACATTCACACACCAACGACCTTCATCAAACATGGAAGAATAGTGCAGTCAACATTACGTCAGTGAGGGAAGAAGATAAAAACTCAATGGTTAAGTACATTTCTATTCATCTATCTTTTATTATTATAGAAACTACTCATTTGAAATATAGTGTGAAAATAATAAAATTTTCTGCTTTAATTTTACTATTTAAAAAACATAAAAACAAATTCAATTGTTTTTTACTCATAATATTGATGATTAATTTCAAATAATGTGACAATTTACGGTGGAAATTTTTTTTAAAAATAATTTATAGTATTTACATTGGCATCATTTTTTAAAAACCCTAACAAGAAGACATTGTCAAAGGTTATATATATAGAAGGTTTGGAGGCTTACCTGAGGGGTGATCTAAACCTAAAAGAATTCTGATTCTTGTAGTCTTGGTTGTGCACAGGGAATGAGTTGCAACAAACACTCATTTATATGCAGTGAAAGATCTGAAACAGTGGTATTCGAATATGTAGGCACAGTATTGAAGGCACACAACCAACTTTGAAAGCAATTTCCCATGGTTGTTGATCATTTTAAATTGAAAGAGTACCTCCATGACACTTTCACGTGCCATCTGAAGCTATCTATTATCAGGGTAGTGAACCATTGACTAACTATTTTCAACCACCACTCCTCTGCAATGTTCCAGTAATTCTCTGTCAAGTTTCCCTTTGCCATGTGAAGGAATTAAAGCTGGCAAGTGCGTGACCTTGGACTACTTGTTTCTGAGCTTGGTAAGTGAATCAATGCACACACATGGGGTACAAAGGGGAATAAAAAAGTATAACTAAATTTCATTTTATTTCTTTTTGTATAATTTCTATAAAATATTTTAGCCAATATAAGTTAATTATAGGTTATAAAATTTATCGTTTACTTCTAGTAATATTTAGGAAAAAGTTATTCTTAGACGAGATTTCAAAATTTAGATGAGATTTCAAATTTAGATGAGTTATAAAAGTAAATCAGATTTGAAATTTAGATAATATTTAGGGTGTGTTTGAATTAGAGAATGAATTTGAGATTGAATTTGAGATTGGATTTGAGATCAAAGTGTGTAGAAAGATAGATTGTTTGGATTAAGAGAAAGATGATAAGATTTAAGAAATTTTTTTTTAAAATTTTGTAAATAATTTGATAGATATAATAATATTTTAATATATAATATTATAAAATTACAAATTTATTTTTATAATTCAAAAATAAAATATAATTAGTTTATTTAATATATTATTATTTTTTAAAAAAATTTATAGAAAAATATTAAATGAGTAATTATTTTTAAAATAATTTAATTTATTATAAAATATGTTAATTTATTAATTGAAAATATTAATTTTTTAAAATATAAAATTAAAATTTTTAACATAATTTGAATATTTAAATTTAAAAATAATTATTATTCTATAATAATAAAATAATTATTATCATATAATTTATTTTAAATATTTATATTTATATATATAAAATTATAACTATATTTATATTGTTATTAATTAATTTATTATTAATTATATATAATACTTTTATTATAAAAAATTATATAATATTTTTTTTAAATATTATTTATTATTATATTATAATATATTATTATATATAATCGATTATGTTACCTAATCGATTATAGATAATATATTATTATAATTATTTATAAAAAAATTATTTAACATCTTTTTAAGTAAAAAAAAAATAACTTTTTACACAAATCTTTGCTTGAGAGAGGAAAAGTTTAGAGAATTTTTTTTTTTTTCGTATTTTAGTGCTTCGTTTTTCCAAATTTGATCTTTTTTTCTCGTTTTGAAAGTTTCTGTAAATGAACAGAACCTTAAAAAAAATATCATTAAAGCTAACCATTTGTTTTTATTTGTCATGGTTCTTGTTATTTAAAAATAGTTTTAAAAATACCACTTTGTGAAGTAATGTCCTATAGGAAGACATAGATATGTTACAAAGCTTTTGTACATGATTATTGTAATGGCCCAAGAAGAGATAATAGAGGATCACAAAAAGGTAGAAATGAGTAGCCTAATAGTAAGAAGCAAGTCCAAACGACAGAGGACCAAACCTAAGCATTTTGGTGACTATGATTGCACAGTGAGAGGCAAAATGAAATAGAGGATGGAAATCAAAGTTAGGTTTAAGGACATAGTAGTAATCTCTCAAGTTGTTAGGATCTCTTGTAGATTTGTTCTTTTCTATTACAGAATTGAGCCATATGTATGAGAGTTTTTACTATAAATAAAAAACACCAAAGAATTATTTACCCGTTTCTTTCTTTTTCATTGGAGGAAGCCTAACCTGTAAAATAGGCATTACAATTTGGTGCTTTCATTGAGAGACCATGGTCGTGTCCAAAAGCGATGAAAAAATTGATTCCATTATTCAACTACTAAAAAACCAAAAAGCCTTCCAAGAAGCCATGAATGTTCGCATGACCAATTTGAAAGCTCAAGTGGCACTGCGAGTGGGGTTTGGAGATATCGCTGTAAGTGATTCCACTTTTCAACCTTTTTCTCGAACCTCTTTGAAACTAGACATGCCCTGATTTGATGGGTCTAGACCACTAGCTTGGATTTTCAAAATCAATATGTTAGCACCAAGGCTAGGCACGTGATTTGATGAAGTCAATATTGTGAGCACCAAGGCTTAGCATATGAAGCTGATGAAGACTGCCTCATGAAGAATCTGCTGGAATCAACCTGGACCAGAATTATTCAAGTGAAGACTTTGTGCCAACATGAAGATAGTTGGGTGTTTAGGTCTTGGTCCTTAGTTGGGTTTGTGTGTTGGTGATTGGCTTAGTCCTTAATCACTTGTGGCA
>Ga0209489_101811_pt1 | contig 43955 bp, 31 predicted proteins | sample SiratrowhiteBW_FD_187527 | JGI IMG/M metagenome (GOLD analysis project Ga0209489, IMG submission 187527) | Root nodule microbial communities of legume samples collected from California, USA - Siratro white BW (SPAdes) (version 2) | ecosystem: Host-associated > Plants > Roots > Nodule | place... | reverse complement strand
GCCCCAAAAATATTAATGCTAATCTGGGAATACCAAACGACAATAGCAAAACAATCTTCCTATTTTAAGTTTATTTTATGACAAATCTCCCCCTTAAACTTAAATACTCTTTCCATCTCTCATTCCAATAAGCTTTTTACAATTCTCCAGCAATGTGGTTGGCAGTGGCTTGGTGAACATGTCCGCAGCTTGGGCACGACTCTCCACATGCTCCAGCTTGACTTTCCCTTCTCTGACTTGTTCTCGGATGAAATGAAAACGGACGTCAATGTGCTTACTTCTTCCGTGATTGACCGGGTTCTTTGCCAACTCGATCGCCGACTTGTTGTCAACTCGAATCACAGTCCCTTCTTTTCTAATTATTCCCAAATGCCTTAGCAGATTTGAAAGCCAAACTGCATGACACACGCTCCAGGAGGCTGTCACATACTCGGCCTCGCAGGTTGATAGAGTTACAATGGGTTGCTTCTTTGACAACCAAGTGAAAGTTGTGTTCCCGAGTAGGAACACATAGCCCGACGTACTCTTCCGATCATCTATATCCCCACACCAGTCGCTATCCGAGTAACCCACTAGTCGGTAGTCATCCGTCCTTGTATAAAAAAGACCAAGTGATAGGGTTCCTCGAATATACCTCAAAATTCTCTTCAAGGCTTTCCAGTGTGTATAGCTCGGATCATCTATGAATCTGCTTGCAATTCCAACACTTAGCATTAAGTCGGGTCTGGTACTTGTAAGATACCTCAGACTTCCAATTAGGCTCCGATATCTCCCGGGATCAGCTCGTTCTCCATTATCAAATTTTGATAAGTTTTGTGACTAGTTCCATTGGAGTTGAAACCGGGTTGCAATCCACCATCTTGAATTTCTTTAAGATTTCCAAAGCATACCTTTCTTGAGATATGAAAATCCCATCCTCCGACTGCTTCACCTCTATACCGAGAAAATACTTCATCAGTCCCAAGTCTGTCATCTCGAACTCCTTCTGCATTATTTCCTTGAACTCCTTGATTAGTCTTGCACTGCTCCCGGTGAATATGAGGTCGTCAACATAAAGAGCAACTACCATCATATCCTTTTCTGACTTCTTTGTGTATAACGCATGCTCGTATGGACACTACTCGTACCTGTTCCTCTTGAAATACCTATCAATTCTCTCATTCCAGGCACGAGGAGCCTGTTTTAGCCCGTAAAGGGTTTTCTTCAACCTCAGCACTTTCTTCTCATCTCCTTTTTTCATATACCCGAGTGGTAGTTCGACATACACCTCCTCTTTCAGCTCTCCATTTAAGAAAGTTGACTTCACATCCATCTGCAGAATCGGCCATTGGTTCTGAGCGGCCATTGAGATCAGAAGTCGGATTGACTCCATTCTTGTAAACTTCATCGTAGTCAATCCCCTCCTTCTGCTTGTAACCTTTCACCACCAGTCAAGCTTTGTAACGCTCAACTTCTCCCTCAGCATTCATTTTTTTTTGTACACCCATTTCACCCCAATGGGTCGAGCTCCTTCAGGAAGGTCGATCAGCTTCCATGTTTTGTTTCGTTCAATTGTTTCGATCTCCTCATCCATGGTTGTTCTCCACTTCTCATCTTGGACAACTTTCTCAAAACTCATGTCTTCGGAGTCAGCCAAGAGACATACAACATGAATTTCATTTGTAGTGTCGTATATCTCCTGTAGTCTTCTCGTCCTTGGTAGTTGGAGCTCGGCTTCTTCATCTGAGGATCCAGTGATTATTGATGTTGGTGGTGCAACACCCTCTGATGTTGGCGGTGCAAGAACCTCCAAACTGGTTCCTTCTTTGGTCAAGTTGCTCCAACTCCATGCCTTTGTTTCTTCCACATGAACATCTCGGCTCACCACTATTTTATTGTTAACAAGATCGAAAAGTTTGTAAGCTTTGGATTTCTCATCATACCCAACAAAGATGTATTTTCTGCTCCGATCCTCCAGTTTTGTTCTGTGCTGGCTCGGCACTTGCCCATAGGCAATGCTACCGAATACCTTCAGATAAGAGACACTTGGCTTCTTGCCACTCCAAATCTCTTGTGGCGTCTTCTCACCTAGCTTTGCATGTGAAAATCTATTTTGCACATAGACTGCGCACTGCACCGCTTCTGCCCAGAACTTTTTCGGCAGATTCTTCCCTTTTAGCACAGATCAAACCATGTCAAGAACAGTTCGGTTCTTCCGTTCCGCCACACCATTTTGTTGCGGAGAATATGGAGCAGTTAAGAATCGCCTGACCCCATGTTCCTCACAGTATTTGTTGAACTCAATGGAAGTAAACTCGCCTCCTCTGTCAGATTGGATTGCTTTGATCGCCCTGCTTGTCTCCTTCTCTACCATTACTCTAAACTTCTTAAATATTTCAAAAACCTCGGACTTCTCTTTTAGGAAATAAACCCATGCCTTCCTTGAGAAATCATCAATGAAAGAGATGAAGTATCTTTTACCACTGAATGATTTCAGAGTTATCGGTCCACACAGGTCGGTATGGATCAGTCCGAGTTGCTCCTTTGCTCGGTACTCAGAACCCCTTGGAAAAGACCTTCTTGCCTGCTTTCCAATGACACAATCTTCACAAAACTTCTTCTCGAACTCCATTTTAGGCAGTCCAAGCACCATCTCCTTTTCCACCAACTTGGTTAACCCACCAAAATGAAGATGACCAAAACGAAAATGCCACTTCATAACCTCGTCCTCCACACCGAGTTGCATGCATTTGTCTTGAATTATCTTTAACTCAAGTTTGTACATGCGGTTCTTCTTCATCTCTACTCGGGCCATGAGTCTCCCAAGTTTATCCTTCAACTGTAGTTCTCAGTCTTTCATAAAAACTGAGTATCCATTCCCCATTAATTGTCCCATGCTCAGTATGTTGCTTTTAAGATCAGGTACATAGTAGACATTTCTAATTTCGCCAACTCGCCCATTTCTCTGTTGATACCAAATCGTTCCTCAGCCTTTGACGGCTACTTTCGAAGCATCACCAAAGGAGACGGATCCCGACTCCTCATTTGTAAGTGTTTTAAAAAAACGCTCGTCACCACACATGTGGTTACTTGCACCGCTGTCCAAGTACCAAACCGAGTTATCGGAATAACTTCATTTGATCTCGGTTTCTGGAATGTTGGTCACCATCAGTAATCCTTCATCTTCCTTCTTGGCGAGGAAATTTGTTGGTTCCTCTTTTTTCTTCTCAGACCTACAATTCTTAGAAATATGACCCAGTTTTCCACAGTTGTAGCATTTTATTGAATAACAATTCTTGGCAACATGCCCACACTTCCCACAGTTGTAGCATTCAATATCGTTGTTTGTGTTTGTCAGACCTCCTCTTCCCTGAGATCGTCCTTGCCCTCGCCAGTTTTGTTGGTTGGGTTGTTCGTTTCCACATATTCCTCTTCCTCTTCCTCTTTGCCCTCTGCCTCTTCCTCGCCCTCTAGTGTTCTGAGCATAGAACACCTTTCCATCTCTGATAGTTGCCTTTGCCTGGAGAGCTTGTTCCAGGGACTTTTCCTTCTTTTTCTTCCTTCTCTGCTCATACGCCTTCAAAGAACCTGCAAGCTCTTCGACAGTGAGCGTTGATAGGTCCTTTGACTCCTCAATTGCACACACAATGTTCTCAAAGTTATCTGTCAGTGATCTCAAGATCTTTTCAACAACTCGGTTTGATGAGAGACTCTCACCATTCTGGCTCAGCTTGTTTACCACGGTCTCCACTCGAGTAATGAACTTGGATATGTCTTCTGATTCCTTCATCTGCATATTTTCCAGCTCACTCCTGAGGGTTTGAAGTTGTACTTGCTTCACACGCTCATCTCCTTTGTTTGCGTTTTCTAGGATATCCCATGCCTCCTTTGAAATTCGTCAACAGCTCAGTATAATAAATACAGAGTCGTCTTGTCTTTTGCTCGAATGGTCTTCAATGCATTCAGCTGGTTATTTGAATACCCATCAGTGTTTGCCGGTTCGTCATACCCATTCTCAACCACGTCCCAATTTTCTTGGGAGCCGAAAAGAGCCTTCATTTGCACCTTCCAGGAGTCGTAGTTGACACCTTTCGTTAATTTGGGTAGCGAGATGCCATTAGTTAGACCTGCCATATTTCTCAAATGTTTACACTCAACTCACACAACTCTCGGTCTGCGCACACTGCAACACTCTCTCTCGCAGCAGGTCAGTTCTCACGCTCACCTTGCATATAGCTCTTGATACCAATTTGTTGGCAACAAGAAGGCAAGTATTTCAAAGCAAAGTTTCTCTAATCTCTCTTTTCTATATATATTCCATACAAACTTACATGGTTTATATAGGCAAAAAGGTTTGCCTCTTCGAATACCAAAGATAGATCTAAGAGTCCTAATAAATAGTCCTACCACGCATGTCCCAAAAATATTAATGTAATCTGGGAATACCAAACGACAATAGCAAAACAATCTTCCTATTTTAAGTTTATTTTATGACATTTATTGCTTGCTCAGGAGGAATGATTGGATAAATGAATCTTGTCTTTTTAGAAGTAAATGTTGCTACAAGAATACAAGATTAGCTAATCCCATAAATCAAAATTGAAATAACTGGAATTTAAATGGTCCTTCATCCTCTCAAAACTTCAAGATTATGTGTCAAATTTGCTCCAAATATTTTCGCTTCTGATTGTTGGCGCAGGTATGACCATTCCAATACGTCAACTATTCATGTTAGTTCTTCCCAAGCATCTACCTTTTTCAATGAGGATGATGAACCATCAATACTTAGAACTCCTTCTGCATTGCGTGATCCACTATGGTACCTAGACAGTGGAGCATCACATCATCTAACTCATGACAACGATAATCTTATAGCAAAAATGTCTTATAGTGGTCCTGATGTGGTTAAAATTGGTAACAATACTGGTCTTCCTATTAAAAATGTTGGTTCTGCTGTTTATACTTCTCCATGCACTGCTCATAATTTTTTTATATATAACTTGCTACATGTTCCTTCAATTTCGAAGAATTTACTTAGTGTTTCAAGATTAGCTAGAGATAATAATGTGTTTTTTGAATTTCATTCTGATTTTTGTCTTGTTAAACATCAGGAAAAAAAGGAGATACTACTTCAAGGAAAAATTAAAGATGAAATATATGCTTTCCAAAATTTTGTTCCCTCTTCTGATTTTACAGCTCATACTGCTTCTGTATTACCAAAGATATCATCATATACTAGTGACACAATAGATTTAGACATGCTCATGCGAAAGTTATTCATCAAATAATACAGTTATGTAATGTTCATGTATCTGTTAAACAAACATGTGAACACATTAGTTACCGTTTCATGACTCTACCTCTATTTATACTCATCCATTAGAATTGGTATATATGGATATATGGGGTCCATCACATATTTCTTCTTCAAATGGATCTAGATATTACATTGCTTTTCTTGATGCATATTCTAAATATGTTTAGTTGTACTTGCTATATCATAAGTCTCAAACTAAATCTGTTTTTCAATCTTTCAAAATTTATTTTGAAAAACAAACTGAGTTTCAATTAAAAAGTGTTCAAAGTGATAATGCAAAAGAATTTGTATCCTTTAAACCATTTTTCATTCAACATGGAATTAAACAAAGGTTATCTTGCCTGTATGTCTGTATGTTCATCAACAAAATGGTTCCATTGAACGCAAGCACCGTCACATTACTAAGGTTGGTCTCTACTAAACTTCCTCTAAAATTCTGGGGAAAGCTGTGACCACTGCTGTGAGCATTATCAATGTTCTTCCATCTCCTAATTTAGATAACAAGAATCCCTATGTTATTTAAGAAACCTCTCAATTATAATTTTTTCAAAACCTTGGGTGTGCTTGTTATCCTATGCTTCAACCCTATAATAATCAAAAATTCAATTTTCAATCATCTATGTGTTTGTTTGTTGGCTACAGCTCAACACATAAAGGATATGTTTGTCTCTCTCCATCTGGTAAAATTTATGTTGTCATGTTGTTTTTAATGAAACTATTTTTCCGTTTGCTTTACCCGAAAATCCCTTTAAACCTAACAATAACTTAGTAGAATCTACATCTTCTTCACTTATTCCTATAATTGTTATTAAACAACATTTTCTTGACAAGAATAGGGTCTATAAGGTGCCTTCAAATTCCAATTTACAACCTATAGGTCCATCCCTTTCTTTCTCTACTGTCAGTGCTTCACCAGATCAAATGATTTTTTTCACCTGAACCTTTAATACCTTCATCTGTAAGTTCTCCTACTATAATTTATGCAGATAGTGATAACTTAATTTCTATGCAAACTGGTCATTCTATGATAACAAGAGCTAAATCTGACATTTTTAAACCACGTCTTTTTACTGCTTCCACTATTTTCACTACTATTCCAAAGTCATTGTAGCAAGTTATTCAAACACCTCACTGGTTCCAAGCCATGACAGAAGAATATAATACCTTAATTCATAACAACACATGGGATCTTGTTACTCCACCTTCAGGTGTCACACCCATTTGATGTAAATGGGTCTTCAAAACAAAGTATAATGCAGATGGAAGTCTTCAAAGACATAAAGCAAGACTGGTAGCTAAAGGATTTCATCAGCAATATGGCACACAGTATCTTGTAACCTTCAGTCCCGTAGTGAAACCAACAACCATTCATACAGTTCTCACTCTTGCACTTACAAATAGTTAGCATGTTCATTAGATAGACATTAATAATGCATTTCTATATCAAGAATTACAAGAAGATGTATATATGGTTCAACCACCTGGTTTTAAAGCTGCAGATCCTAATCTTGTTTGCAAATTACGCAAAGCCATTTATGGCCTTAAACAAGCTCCTCGATCTTAGTTCACTAAGCTAAGTACCACTTTAATTTATTTTGGCTTTCCTTCAACAAAGAGTGATTCTTCTCTATTTTCTAAGTTTACAGTCTTTTACCTTACTTGTTCTCACATACGTTGATGATATAATCATCACAAGAACCTCAAAGAATGATATACAGTCTCTCACTGATGCTCGGGCAACACTTCGCACTAAAAGACTTGGGTCGTTTATATTATTTTTTAGGTGTTGAAACATCATGGAACATGGATGGTAACTTGCATTTGTCTCAAACAAAATATATCATAGACCTACTGCAACGAACATCTGTTATCTTCCAAACCACAACCAACACCCATGATTTCATCATCTCGCCTAACACAAGATGGGTCAACTGTTGTTTTAGATGCTTCATTGTATAAGTCAATTGTTGGATCCTTACTCTTACTATATATACTGTTAGAATATTATAATTAGAGAAACAAATGAGTAGAATATCAGAGATAATCAAGGAAAATCAAATGTATTTATTTATAATACTTTCTATATTTAGTTCACTAGAATTCTATATTAAGTGAGTTATTGTAAATAGAGAAAAATATATTTCAAGAAAAACCTTCTTCCCTGTTATCATATCTTTTGTTCATATTTTTCTTTTATAATATGATATTTTCATTTCATCATATTTATTATATCCTTGTCTAACCTTTCCTAACCCTCGATATCATCATAAGATGGTATCAGAGCGATGTTAGATCCTGCGATTTCAGAAACCAACATCATTTTTTTGTTACCCCTCACAGTAAAAAACACCAAAAAACCAAAAATATCATTTTCAGATGATGAAATTGGCAACAACATGAATCAAAACCAGAATAACTCATCAACCATTACTGATGAGCTAACTTTGCAAATTACAAATATGCTTCGTAATGGCCCAGGGATTTAAAATTTATAATGAATGAATTTTCAAAAACTAAGATAGAAAAGATAAAATGTTTTTTGCCATTGAAGTTTTATACGGATGTAAAGGAATTTTCATTGGGAAAAAAAATATATATAAAGGATATGCCAAATAGATTTAATATCGTAAGGAATAATTCAGTGTGACATTTCTTATTATTGCTCACATTACCAACAATATCATGAATTCTATTAAAACATATAGAAATATATTTGAAACATTACAAAATAAGTATGGATCTATCAAATGAAAAACTTTTTAAAATGAGAACTATTAATAATAAGCATGCGGATTACAATTAAAAAATATAACAGCTAAGATTAAAACATAATTTTAAGATTAAAATAGGTAAAAATCATAGTGTAATTATAAACATACAGGAAATTAGTTTTAAATGTACCAGTGATAACGAAATGTTAAGGATAATTAAGCATTTGCATATGACTACCCTTACCACTACGCTACAAAACAACATTATTAACTATTTGATATAAATAATAATATAATGGGGTTCAAAAATAAAAATTCACATATCATGTTAAAAGTGAGGAGGAGTACTAGAATGAGTCAATGGTTCAATCCAAGTGACTAGAGAATTATACATGCTAGAAGGATAGGAGAAGAGACATTGTGTGGAATGTGAGTTCTTTTCTCCTCTTTTATTGAGTTCTTCCTTCTCTCTCATATGCTATTTTAATTTCTTTCAGTATCATTGTTTATTGTAATTCTCATTTTCAGGTGATATTAGAGATTCAGAAAAAAGATCAAATACTAACTGATATAATATTTTTTGTTATCCTTTAGTTGTTGTTATAGAAACTAATTTTATTTAAAGAATATATATGAACAATATTGAACACATATATTAGTATTTCTAGTTGAGTTTAGATATGGATTGTATCACTATTCTTTGATGAGAAAAGAATACAATGGATAGCACTTCAGTGAAAGATAAAAACAGACAAAAGTTGGGAACAAAGGAATAATTTTTTACTTGTTACAGGCGAAAGTGGACGAAGGAGAAGAAACACGTGAAACATAGGACAGAGAGATGAGTTATGTGAAAGAGGAGTGATACTTTGAGAACCTCTTCTACCCTTTGTTCTCATGAAATGAAGGAAACATAAAAAAGAAGTTGTATATGTTTCTTTTTTCGCTTCCTCTTTCTAGTCTTTTTCCTTTAAACAGCATAATACTTCTATTCCGTGACTGTCTTTATAAACAAATATTTATCCTTGCCGCCTTTTGGAAGCAACACCTAACAGAATTATGTTTTTGTCTCTCTTTATAAAAGAAAAATATGTGAAGCATTTAGAAGTACTCACAATAGGCAGTGCAATGGAACGCTCAAGTGTTGCATCCAGCGGAATAGTTCGTGAAGTACTCACAAGGGACAACTACGAAGAATGGAAAACTCTAATGAGAAACTATCTGATAGGGAAAAATCTGTGGGATGTTGTTGTCGGAAGTGGTTCTGCTTCGACTGAAGTGGAAGCACGCAGGATGAACGGAGAGGCTCTGCATCTCATTCAACTATCGTGCGGACCACACAGTTTCGATCAAATTAAACATTTCGAAACCGCCCAAGGAGCTTGGAATCACTTGGCTGCGCTTTACGGTTCTGAGTTTAAAGCCCAACCACATGTTAGGCACGGTACGTACTACGTGTTTAGATGCATCTTGAAATGCTTCTTTATATGTATATATTTACACATAACATTATTCCAAATATTTATTTATGTTTGCATGTGAATGAGACGCACGCAGGTGTGCTATCCGACAACGTTGGTGAGCACAAAGCTCTGTACGAGTTTGTGGAAAAGGGTGACTGGAAAGGCGCAAGATCATACCTGAGGGATAGACCGGATTCTGTATTTTGGGCTCCGACTTCAGGTAGGACGGTTCTTCACGTTGCAACAATGGAAGGGCATTTCAAAATTGTGGAGGGGTTAGTGAACTTAGGGAAGAAGCAATTAGTTGAAATGCAGGACGAGGATGGTTTTACTGCTCTTGCACTTGCTGCTTGTTACAGTGGAGACGTGAATATAGCAAAGTGCATTGTAAATGGTGTAGGTGATAACAAGGGAGTGCTTACTTCACCGAACAAAAAGGGTGAGATCCCTCTTCTTCTGGCTGCTGATTCAGGACACATAAAAATGACTCGCTTCCTTTTCTTAAAAACTCCTTCCCATGTCCTCGACCAACGCAATCGAGTTTTGCTGCTGGAACGATGCATCCACGCGCATATGTTTGGTAAGCAAATGAAGCACACATCCATATATATATATATATATGCTGCTTCACACCCTCTATCTTCCTCCTTCCCCTTGGTCTTGTGCTTAACCTCTTTGATTTACGTAACATATATATTGCAATGGTTTGGTAGATTGTTAGGATGTTTAAGAAAAAAAGAAGTTAAATGTGAAACGGTTTGAACTGGCAGATGTGGCTTTGGCAATGCTGAAATCTTACCCTGAACTGCCCATTCAATCCATACCCTATGGCTTTGGCGCCTTGCATGAATTGGCTCGAATGCCTCCTGGACATTTAAGTTCCTCTCTTTTAGATACAATAGTTTACAATTTGACAAATGGTAAGAGTTTCCTCTTTTTTCTAAGGTTATTTCCTTTTTCTCTCGTGCATTAATTAGCCACTCAATTATTATTTTTTTGGAATAAAGCGTTCAATCCATTGAGCTTTTACTTTTCATAATCTCTTCAATAAAAGATGAAACATAATTTATTGATATAAATTAGAATGGCGCGTATTTAAAATTATAATTCAAAAATGAGAGAAAATTTTGATAGATGACAATTGATTCTTAAGGAAAACCTTGGAGCATATTTTACAAATGAGTATAAGATCTTTGAATATTACTCCACACGCAACAAATTAAGTCGAAATATGTTTTTGGAATTACTTGTAATATAATTCAAATAAGAAAAAGAGATTAGTTTACTTAAGAATAAAAAAACATATTTTAAACACAAATTTGTAACTTATATTTCTTAGTCGCTTATGCAAACAATGTTTATATAATACATAAGCTAAAATACTTGTAAGCTAAAATATTTGTAATGGAGAACAATAAAATAAAAACGTTAAAATTTCAAATAGATAAAAAATAAAAAAAATAAAAGTAAAGTGGATATCTTCACTTACTTAAATAAATGTGAACATTTATATTAATTAAAAATATATTAACTTTTTAAAAGGATATGGATATGACTTTTTAAAAAAAAAACTAATATCAATATTAATTATATTATTTTGTCTTTACGATAAAATTAAATTATCATAAAAGATAAAATAATAAATAATATTAGTTTCTTTTTTAGAAGTTTCCCACCATACTTTTGAAAGTTTTATCGAAAATGTTTAACAAACAATTGATATTTTTATATAAGATTGCTTTTTGTATTGATTTCTTTTTAAATATTGAAATTCAACTTAAAAAGTCAGAGGAAGAATATTGTTGAAGAATACTTCATAACAACACTAAGGACACAAAAGATGTGCGACTGACTTAAACTTCTTATGGTTCTTCCAGGTAGTTTACTCGATTTCCTTTGGATAGTAATTCGCACGGTTGGAAAGTTCTTGGGTAAGTATTGCTCTGCCTCTTTGATTCATCTTTTTGCGTTATGACATATTTACATAGGATTGCAAATATCTAAACATATCCATAAGTGATTTAACGAATTTTGACTCGTAAAAATCAATATGCATTAATTTATAATGACCCACACAAGTTACAAGAAAATGCAAGAGACAATTTTATGTATTCTTTATTTATCTTAAGTAGTAATAGCGGGACGATTGGTCGTGCTTGTTTAGACATCCTTGATTGGCTATTATTTATTTTTGGCCTTTCAAAGAAGTTAATTCAGAGATTTATATATATATATATATATATATATATATATATATATATATATATATATGTATATATAATACAAACTTGAATATATTTTTATTTATATGTTTCTATATAAAAATTGTTTTTATCTTTCTAAATGTAAATGTATTGTTTTCAATCTTTATAAAATGAATAATTTTAGGTTTAATTCCGTAAAATATTTTTCAATCTTAAAGGTGCTATTTGCTATTGTTATGTGACACTTTAGTAAACACATTATATGTTGATAATAAGTATTACAAAACAATATTCTAAACAAATTATCTGTTTGAAAATGAAAGCCAAAATGCTTTTTTATGAGGTGTAAAGTTAAAGTTGGATACTGTGTATCAAATACGCGATTTTGAATTTAAAAACTAACAATATACCAAGTTCTATTCAACCAACCAATCTAGTTTAATCCAATTCAATTATATTTTGTGAGGTTAGTTGAATTATTTGGCTGAGTTGATTGAATTTAGTGTATCTAATTAAAATTAAACTGATAATGTGTTTATGAGTTAAACTTGATGAGTTAATATAATTTAATTACATAATAAATATACCTTCTCTATTTCATATCTAGATTCTTTTCATTTCTCTCAGAATCGAAAGTTACTAAACGTCCCGAGAAGCGAGAACCCATGTTTGGACACAAGATTGAAGTTCTACAAATATTGAGGTACTACAAAGATAGTGTTGCGAAGTTTAATAGTACACAGCTCCAGCAAGCCTTGGTGTTCGACGCCATGTTGGATGCAGCAAAGCATGGAAATGTTGAGTTCTTAAATGCTATGTGGGAGGCTAACCATGACCTCTTATGGGCAATGGACAATCATGGAAGAGACATATTTTCGTATGCGGTTCTTCATCGCAAACAAAATGTGTTCCAATTCATGTATAGTCACTGTGGAAATAAGGATGTAATTAACTATAGAACAGACATGTTTGACAACAACCTGTTGCACCTTGCGGCACGTTTAGGACCTCTCTCTGATCTGAATCTCAGACCCGGTGCTGCTCTACAAATGCAAAGAGAAATTCAATGGTTTAAGGTGCATTCATCTTCATTAGTTTTCTCTCTCAAATACAGTTAATATATAGTCCATGCATGCATTAACAGTGACGAAATGAGTGCAGGCGGTGGAGGAAGTTGTGCATCCTAAATGTAGAGAAGCCAGAAATGATGAGGGTAAGAAGCCTCGTGAGATATTTATTGAAACACACCTGGAGCTGATGAAAGAGGGAGAGAGATGGGCAAAAGAAACAGCTGAGACCTTCGCAATTGTGGGTGGTCTGGTCATAACTGTGATGTTCGCTGCGGTCTTCACCGTTCCAGGGGGTTACAATCAAGAGACTGGACTTCCCATTTATATAAATGAAAAATCATTTATTGTGTTCATTGTAGCTGATGTAATCTCTCTCTTTGCTGCTATCACAGCAGTATTGATATACCTCGACATTCAGACATCCCGTTACGCTGAAACAGATTTCCTACTAAAATTGCCCACCAGGATAATGTCAGGCCTTGGCTTCCTTTCCCTGTCCCTTGTGTTCATGATGATTACCTTCTGTGCTGCACTTGCTATAGTTCTACAAAAGTCTTGGGTGTATAAGCACCTATTTTTAGACGTCGCCATATTGGCGGGCCTTCCGTTTATTTTACTCGGACCGTCACAACTCAGACTCCTACTTGAGTTTTTTCAATCTATAACATCAAATCCCCTCGCCTATCGCCAAAAGAAATCAAAGCAGAATTTCATCAAAAGAACTTTGCGTAGTCTGTTATTGTTTGTCAAAGCATGCCAACGTTAATTAGCATTTCAGATTATTGGTTTCTGTTTTTATTGTTACTCACGTTGGGATTGGTATTAGTGTTCAAATATTGTAGGCACTCTCATCATTACTATCATGTTCGCTGCTGCACTGACTGTTCCTGGGGGAAGCAATCACGACACCGGTGTGCCCATTTTCTTAAATCAAAACATATTTACAATGCTGATTAAGTTTCGGCATTTCTGTTTGTTTTTTCTTTCCCGGGCCTTCTCTGTCTTTCAGGCCCATCTTTCTTCTTTCGTGTATTGTATGTTTTGCGTGGCCTTGCATCAGTGTGAGAAATAATAATATCAGTGTTTCCTTCATCTTCTGAGTTTCTTGTTTTTGCATTTCGTTTGTTCCTCTTCTTCCTTGCCCGTTTCAAGCATGAAGTTTCGTTGATGTTTATAGTTGTTGTTGCAATCTCTCTCTTTACTTCTGCCACTTGAGTCTTTATATTCATCAAAGTTCAGACATCGCGTTTGGCTGAAATAGACTTCCTAAAAAGCTTGCCATTAAAGATGCTTTTGGGCCTTTTCTTCCTCTTCGTGTCTGTGGTGTTTATGATGGTTGCGCTAGTGATACGCAAATACAGAGATTATAAAGTCTCTTTATAAGAGGCGGCGTATTGGGAGCATTCCAGTTATTGTATTGGTACCGTCGCAGCTGAGACTCATGTATCAGATTTTCCAATCCAGGATATCAAATCCCATCCGTAGATAAATAATTTGAATCAACACATTAGAAATTTTCGTGGATTTAATCTAGTCTCTTCATGGTTTTATATTTTTTTTCTATTATGTTTCATCACATATGATAGGTTATCTTTTAAGATGTCAACTTAATTAATTGAGATGTTAAAGTTTATAGTGATATTTAATATGAACTTACAAAAAAAAATATTTGTAGGGCAAATGATTTTAGTTTAGTTATTTAAATAATGTAATTAGGATATAATTTTAATTAATAAGTTAATTAAAATAGTAAGAATACTGCAAGATTTTAAGATGGTTATATTCTTCATCATACCTCTTTTATTTTTTCTCACCTGTGTTGTTACTTTGCACTTAAAATAAATACACAGTTATCAAGAAACCCTTTTATTGATGAATATATAATGGTTGAAATTAATTGTGATTAAGTAATTGAAATAAATGTGAAGTTAATTTGAATAAAATAATAGTTACATGTTGTCAAGAAAAGTTACCTATTGTGAATAAAATTTATATAAATTGGTTAAATGAAAAGATGATTTTTATATAGTAATCAAAATTTAAATTGTTTGAATTAAAAAAATGGTTGACCAAATTATTGTTTAAATTAAAATAAAAAATGATCTTAGTATAATATTTATATATTAAATTAAATTAAGAGTAAGTTTGATGTTGAAAAGAAAAATAAAATAAAATTAAAATTTAGAAAGTAAAAATTGAAAATATTATATAATTTTTTAAAAAAAATTATTTTTAGTTTTTAAATTAGATCTATTACTAACTAAATTTATTTTTATATTAGGAACTAAATTCCCATCAGGTAACTTTTCTTCTCAAATAACCACTCATATGTTCAAATTAACTTTATTTCAATTACTTAATCAAGTAACCACTCATATATTCAAATTAACTTTATTTCAATTACTTAATCAAGTAACTACTCATCTATTCAAATTAATTTTATTTCAATTACTTAATCAACCATTTATGTAATCGTGTATTTATTTTAGTTATACAGTAGAAACACACCAGAGGTTTTAAAAATAACAGCAGAGAAATGAATGGAAAATATTAACCACCCTAAAATCTTATACTATTCTCACAATTTTAATTAACTTATTAATTGAAATCATACTTTGTATTCTTCACAATAATATCTTGTCCCCTATGCACAATTTATCCATACATGGAAATAAATAAATAAAAAATACAACATTTTGAGAATTTTACATAAAAATTATACCAATTTGAGAAATTTTCTTTTTCGTATAACATATTATCCTTACTCTCGATATTTTTTAACTCTTGCCTGTGTGACTATATTTTTAAGGGTGATTCGATAACAGCGAGTTTGATAGACCTAATAATTTTGTTAAGATAGATTTTAATATTATATTATAAGTAAATTTTAAGTATAAACCAATTTTACATATTATTAAACGATAATTTCTCTTGTTTGTCTATTAGTATTCTTTTTTTTTTTTTGTCTACTGGTGATGAATGAAATATTTTAATTTTTTTATACTTACTTTCTATAAAGATTCACTATCTTCATTAAATTTGGTAACATTCAACATTGTGTTTAATTGGGTTTGTGCACACCAGAAGTAATTAAGTTAAATTTGTACTAATGACATTTAAGGACAATAGACTATTATTAAAGTACTAATAAAATTTGGTAATTGAAAAATACAGTCAAGAGTGATTTATTTTTATAAAAGTAATGATTACTTCAGTGACTTAATTTTTCATTCATCAAATAAGTGATTATATATTTAAATTTTTATTTTGTTACTTTAATTCAGATATAATAATAATGTTTTCATCTCTTCTAACTTTTTCATTCCACCAAATTTTCCATTCTTCCACCCATTATAATATCAAATTCTTTTTCAAGTACATTTTGAAAACCTAACTCTGTGACTTATTAAATCACTTCAGTCTTATGATATCTATCTCATTAACATCTCAGTATAATTTAGTTCAAAAATACATTAAAATTGTAAAATATGCACGATTTTAATTAATCCATAAAATTGTGTTATGTTGGCAAAATTTCAATGACGCCTAAATAAAATTGTACCACTGTGATATGATTTATTCGTAATGATATCACTGTGACATGACACGATTTATTTAAAATGGTAATTAAATTTTTTTTTATCCATTTTAAAAATTTCCAAACAAAATTACACCAAAATGAAAAATTTAAAGAAAATTTCAAAACTTAAACTACATGAGAACTTATTGATGTTACTTTTGTGTATATTTGTGCAGGGTTAGTACATTCACTATATAGATAGTCAGATGTAAGCATTTCCAAAACACACTCTGAATCTTTTGCATTGTCCTAATCGGAGTCCTTACCAGCAGATTCAGATAGAGGGAACTTATCCATAATGCCTAATTTAGTCACATTGATGCAAGTACTGTTTTAATTTTCATATAAAACCTTGATAAATTCATAATGGTCTACACAGGGCTTTTTGTCCTTTTAAGTATCATTTCTTTACACCAAGGTCGCTCTCATAGTCACAAGCCTCACATTTTTCGATCTAATTTTTTAGGAAAAGTTTGGTTTGACAACGGCAGGTGGCACACAACCGTTTGCCAACCATTTACGTGGCACATTTGCCACGTGTATAAGGGTATTATGGTATTTTGACTCCATGCTGGCTATTTTTGGGCGAAATGCATTTCAAAATTCAGTGTGAGAAATGTTGCACGGGCTTTGTTATTTTTGGGAACGCACATAGCCTCATTCGCGAGTTGCAAACAGAGTCCTCATTCGCACATTAAAAGGCAGGGAGCTTCATTATTTTTGGGAACGCACAAAGCCCTCATTCGCGAGTTGCAAACAGAGTCATCATTCGCACATTGCAACCAACGCAGGGAGAGATTGGAAAGTGTGAGAGGGCGGGGGCTATATTGTAGTAGGGTTTTTAGTGGTGGAGGGAAGGCGAGTAACTTGACGGATAGAGCGTTACGTGCGAAGCCACCACAGAAGGTTTTCTTCGGTGGGAGACGAAACAGAGGTAGGTTTACAGTCTATCTTTTTATGCTTTGCGATTTGTTGTTGGAGATTTTGTAGTGGTATTTTGTTGTGGGGGGTTTATTGACGTTTAGGGTTTAGTGATTAAGAATAGTTGGGCGTTGAATGTGATGTTGTTTTTGGTTTAGGGTTTTGTTTTTATGGTTTAGGTTTTGGGATTATGTAATCGATTTAGCGTTCTGATTGATTGATAAATTGTTTCTGTTAGGGTTAACAATAGAACAATGAAGAAGTTGGTTTTTGCACTGAATTCCTGGTTGTGATTGGTGGTTAGAACGTTGTACACAATTAAACAATTATATGGAGAGGGTTAAAGTGTTTGTATTTGCAGTGGGGGTGGGTTTGTTGCAAGTGCAGTGGTTGTTGTTTGATGTCATGGTTAGGTGGTCGTTGTTCAAGGCCCTGTTTAGAGAGGTTTAAACAATTGTATATCGGTTTATTAATTATTGGGTTTTGATTCATTGTATTTTTTTATTTTCAGGAAAACAATGACAAGTGGTGAAAGTGATTCAAATTCAAGGGAGTTATGCCTGCGACATTTTTGTTATACAAAGTATTTGGGAGCTGTAAATACTATGTTAACAATGGAACAGAAAAATTGTATTCAACAAACTCCATTTGGTTGGTTTAAACTGTTGACTCATAAAGTGAAAATAAGTAGGAAATTTTTGAAAGAGTTATGTACACGATGGATTGAGAGAAGAGGTGGATTTTTGATTAGGTCTGTGTTTGTGCCTTTGTCTTTGTTAGATGTTTCTATTGGTTTAGGTCTTGGAGTTTCTAGGGAAGATGTAGAATTGGAAAGTGAACATGTTGATAGTTATTGTAGAAGTCTATTTATATGTGGAATAGTTAAGGTGAATATGGTTTTTGATGAAGTTGTTAAATGTCATAGTCATGGTAGGGTTGATGAATTTTGTAAGCTTTATATTTTGTTAGGTTTATCTGAATTTTTGTTTCCCAATAGAATGAGAAATGTTTATTCAGGGTTGTTTAACATTGTAGATAATTTAGGTGAGCTTCATAGGTTTAAGTGGGGCACATGTGTTTATACATATCTCGTCAAAAGCTTATGTAAAGCTTCAAGGTGCATTCACAGCGAACAGAATTCAATTGTTCGTGTCGCGGGATGTGTATACTTGTTGCAAGTAAATTATAAAGTGCTTCAAAATGTTAACTTTCAATTTTATTATGTTTAAGTTTGAATTTTTCATTTCTAATTTGACTGTAGATGTGGGCTTTAGACCATGTAATTGTGACAAAGCAAACTTCCCAAAGAATTAGAAGTGTATTCCCGTGAATCCTACATTGGAAGGATGTGAAGGTTGGTGACAAGGAGGTTGACTCAGCTTTCAAGAACAACGTGGTGAGTGAAGTTTATTGGATTTGAATTACTAACGGTCAATGTTATTTAACATTAATTTAGTTTTATTCTTAAATGGTTTTGTAGGTTATTTGTAAGTTGTCATTGTCGAAGGAAGAGTGTCGACAGCATGTCGTCAAAGAAGCCTTTAAAATTGACATTGTTGAAGTGAATGAAAGGACAACGGACAAAGAAAAATTTGTAAAGATTGTACAAGAAATTGCAGAATTCAATCGTCAGTCTGCACATCAAGAATTACTGATTCAGAGACTTAAAGCTGAGTTGAGGGATTTGAAAGAGCTTTATAATGAGCATAAATGAAAATTTCCAAACAAAATTGACCTACCCCACTCACTAGTTGAAGGTAATTGTGGAGTTGAAGCCAAAGGTGGTGAAGAATGCTCTGTTGAAGGTGCTGTTGAAGGTTCTGTTGGAGGTTGTGTTGAAGGTGGTGTTAAAGGTGCTGAAGAAGGTCATGTTGAAGGTGCTGAAGAAGGTCATGTTGAAGGTGCTAATGAAGGTCTCGTTGAAATTGTTGTTACCGGTCCAAGTGCAGAACAAGTTAGTGCAGAAGGAGTTGATGAAGAAGGTGGTGCTCAAAGTGTACAACTAGTTGGTGAAGATTTTCAAGGGCAAGGTGAACACAGCAATATGTATGACCGCATGAAGGCGGATCCCCGACCGCGACAACAAAGTTGGCTTAAGAAATCACCTAGGATTATATATTTTAGGAAAAGAAGACGCAAATCAAGTGAGCCACAGATGTAGCTAAGTTATGAAAAAATTGATATAGTTAGTATAGGTTGAATGAAATTATGTTTTATAGATATGTGAGGTTGTAATTTGAACTTGGTTGACATCATTTTGTTTGTATACATGAATATTTTGGATGACCTCAAAAATGGAACATGAGTTGTTTATAAGTTAAAAGATGTTTTTGAGTGACAGGGCACATAATTGCTGAATTTGGTTATTTGAAAATTTAACTAAGTTAAAGACTTATATACACAGGGTTAAACACTTTGATTTTGAGTGTTGGTCATGGGCATGACCCCTATTCATTTGTATATCTCATTTATAGGTGGTCCTTGGTGAAGGAAGACCTTCTTATATTGAATGCGATGGTGCAAAACATATAGGGGATTGATGTGTGGAGGTGAGGCACAACATAATTGTTTAATGTTGTTAGTGGTCAAAAAATTTAACACAATTAGACAGTTATATGCGTAGTGGTAAACAGTTTGTACGTGCAGGGTTGGTGATGGCCCTTGACCCCTGTGGCTTGGTTGATGTTACTGGTAGGTTTAAATGTTTAAGGAAGCCCTTCTTATATTCAATGGGATGGTGCAAAACATGTAGGGGATTGATGTGTGGATGTGAGGTGCGACATAATTGCTTAACGTTGTTAGTGGTAAAAAAATTTAACACAATTAGACAGTTATATGCGTAGTGGTAAGCAGTTTGTACGTGCAGGGTTGGTGATGGCCCTTGACCCCTGTGGCTTGGTTGATGTTACTGGTAGGTTTAAATGTTTAAGGAAGCCCTTCTTATATTGAATGGGATGGTGCAAAAAATGTAGGGGATTGATGTGTGGAGGTGAGGTGCAACATAATTGATTAACGTTGTTAGTGGTCAAAAAATTTAACACAATTAGACAGTTATATGCGTAGTGGTAAACAGTTTGTACGTGCAGGGTTGGTGATGGCCCCTGACCCCTGTGGCTTGGTTGATGTCAGTGGTACGGTTTAAGGTTTAAGGAAGCCCTTCTTGTATTGAATGGGATGGTGCAAAACATGTAGGGGATTGATGTGTGGAGGTGAGGTGCGACATAATTGCTTAATGTTGTTAGTGGTTAAAAAATTTAACACAATTAGACAGTTATATGCGTAGTGGTAAACAGTTTGTGTTTCTGGTGGATGATCCGGATGTTGTGATCAGTTAAACACTTAAATATAATGACTTAAAGTCATCGTTATGAAGTCATTTAGGTGTTTAGCTTCCGGAGTACAATGTCAGGTCAACTAGGCACATCTTTTATGAAAATATGAGATTGGTTGTTAACAATAACCATTACCAAAGTTACACTGCAATACAATGACGAAATTAGACTCAAATAAAGTACTTCGAAATAACAAAGACAAAGACTCCATGATGTTTGTGTAATCTCAAGCAGCATCGTTTACATTTTCTATGTTCTCCTGCAATTCCAAATGCTTCGGATCTGGAACAAGGAAAGATAAACCCAATCACAAAAGAGACAAACTCCAATGAAATGATAAACTAACCGACAACAACTCAGGCATGGTCTTCCCATCATACCGAGGCACACCGTCCCAAACCTCCATACATTTAATCACAATTAACCCACAATCATATCTGCAGACCATCAACAATTATAAAACAGTACAAAACACATCATTGCCTATATTTAAGAAACCACATAACTCACAAATGTGGTTGATGCGGGACATCTTCATTCAAGACTGAAATGGGAAGACCTTCCACACCTTCCTCCAACAAGCACAATAGATGCTGAATTCGACTTGCCTGCAAACATTAAATTTAGTTACAAAATGTATACAATATAAAAAAAATACATGTTCAAGTATCATTGCATTGTCTAGTTCTGCACGCGATCCATCGTGGTCACCCATGGAGTCTATGACCATTAGCTCTCTACAACGACGCTTAAGGACATAGCACCACTAATGGTCATCATGAACTGCAGGAAAAAATGCCTACAATCCAGACAACATTAACAAATAATGTGCAATAATAACTAAACCTCATTTACACATCATGTCAAAGGAACTTACAAATTCACAAAACAAAAGCATCTCCAACTCCAATAAACCACAGGGAATAAATATTTTGTAATCCTGATGATTCCAAGCTCTACATTTTGACAGTTCCAAAGTCATCTCTTTAAATATTTGAGTCTACAAATCATTACGGTGACATTATTTTCACAATTTTCTATTGACTTCAACGATAATATCAGTATCCACTAGGTGGAATACTCTAATCTGCAACATGGAAAACAAAATTTATGTCAAGTCTAAAAATTAAATCAAAAAATCAAATGCAAAAACACAACTGACTTGCCTTAGGTTCGTTGCTATTAACATTAGATCGTTGTGCGTCGGACCTTCTTCCAGCCATGCTTAACTTCAAACAAACCTAGTCATAAAATTACATAAACAAAATTTGTATGTTGCACAATTTGTGTGTACAAAACAAATCATAAACTAAATGACATTAACACAAACAACATATTGTTTAACATTGTATAATTAAGTGTTTAACTAAATATAAGGTTTTAACCACCATTCACAGGCACAAATTCAGTGCCCTCACACACCAAAAAAGCCTAAAATACTTAGATGTTTTTGACTGTTGAATTAAACAAAACTATGCCTTCTTCACCTACAACCAACTACGAATGCAATAACCCAAAGAACAACCGTATTGCGTCATGTCCAGTTTTGAACATACAAAATGTTTAACCTTGCCTACTTAAGTATTTAAACAATAACAACTTTCTAACCACACATCACAAACACACCCATTTCTTAACAACTCACCAAACCAACGACGAAGCCACAATGGAGACGACGTTGCGACTACAGTGCTCGCTATGAGGAGGGATTCTTGATTGGAACACGTAGATGATGAACAGATCTGAGATTTTGATATCTCAGATTGAAAACCCCAATGTTCGACTCTGCGATTCGCTCTTCGTCGTATGGAGTCTAGTGCTTTGCGATAGAAAACCCCAATGTTCGACTCTGCGATTGGCTCTTCCTCGTATGGAGTCCAGTGCTCTGCGATAGAAAACCTCAATGTTCGGCTTTGCGATTGGCTCTTCCTCGTATGGAGTCCAGTGCGACGGAAAACCCTAATGTCAATGTTTGCGATTGGCTCCAATGCTCTGCAGGCAAAACCTAATACTTCCACAGATTTTCACTCCACGCTGGCACTCTTTGCCACATCATTGCTATTGCCCACGTCAGCGATACGTGGGCGCCACCTAAGGTTGTCAAAAAGGTGGCGTCACGTGTGGTTGTCAAAATATCATAACTCAATTTTTTAATGTACTCATAAACCTTTGTAACAAATAGTGAGTTTGATTAATTTATTTTAACATTAATAATACATATATGTTGTACATATATGTTGTAGATTAGAAAATAATTATCCTCCTCTCTTCTTAAATTCATTATCATTAATGAATACAGATTAAATTTGAAGTTATGTAAATATAGAAATTTAAATGGAATATTTACACTGTTGAAAGTGTATTTGACATGCAATTTTATGAATTAAATTAGTGACAAGATTCATCAATGGCGTGAGAATTTTGGTCTGTTTAATAAGTCAGGCACTACAGCAGGTTCAAGAACAAACAGGAAAGCCCCACTCCTTCCTAATAAAACAATTTGATTTTTTTTAAACTATGTCCCAATTCACAAATTACATATTCTACATAAAGGTTGGTCAATTTGACACATGTACCTTTTATTTTTACAATCATAAGTGGTTAATTTTATAATAATTAAGTTTAATTAATAGAACTATACGAGTTTATATAAATATGATGTCTGATATAATTCTTAATCTGAAATTATTATACAAGTTCGACATTCTCAAAATCTCTATGTTCCAATTTAAAGGAATGATATGAATTTAAATTCATATCTGATCTGATACGAATCAAAATCTGACATTGATATGGAATATGATAAAACTGGTATAAGAAATATTAAAATAATAAAATCTATTGCCCGTGAAGTATGCTAATTGACATTTGAATATGTATTTGATAAACAAAGTTAAATGAGATTTTCTGTGATTTGATGACTAGACGTGGTAATTTATATTGATTTGACGAGTAGAGAGATTATAGTGAGATAGTTGTTTGATTTATCACTTTTCTCCAAACTCTACCCTCAGTATTTTCCTTCCAACTCTACTCACATCAACTAGACTTTTTCTTCATGTTTTCGAAAAAGGAAAAAGATAATTTTACACCACTATTTATATTTATATACTGTAAAAGGTTTTCCAACTTCCAAAGTTTTCAGAGTTTTACATTCACTGTACGGATAATCTCCCCAAAGATCATGTTACAGTCTTTTTTGTTTTACATACTAGTATTGAAAACGTTAGTGTGAAAATTAAGTAACAGAGACTCTCTTTCAGATGCACTTGATCTCCATCAATCACCATTATTTAAGACTGACGTGGTGACCGTATAACTCATTCGATTAGACCAAGTTCTTAATCTCCAAAACCAAGCCATTTGTGCGGTTCTTCCCGGAGTGTTACCACTTTGTTATTATCCTTTCTTTTGGACAAAAGGAAACAAATTTGATTTAAGGAAGGCAGGAGAATGGCATCCAGCGGAATAGTTCGTGAAGTAGTCACAAGATAAAACTACGAGGAATGGAAAACTCGCATGAAAAGCTATCTGAGGAGGGAAAATATGCGGGGTGTTGTAGAGCGTGTGGTATCCGACAACGTTAGTGAGCACAAAGCTCTATACGAGTTTGTAGAAAAGGGTAACTGGAAAGGCGCAAGCTCATATCTCAGGAAAGAACCCAATGCAATATTTTGGGCTGCGGCTTCAGGTAGGACGGTTCTTCACGTTGCTACAATGGAAGGGCATTTCAAAATTGTGAAGGGGTTAGTGAAGTTAGGGAAGAAGCAATTAGTTGAAATGCAGGACCAGGATGGTTTTACTGCCCTTGCTCTTGCTGCTGCTTACAGTAGAGACATGGATATAGCAAAGTGCATTGTAAAAGCTGTAGGTTATGACATGGGAGTGCTTGTTTTACCTAACAAGAAGGGTGAGATCCCTCTTCTTCTGGCTGCTGATTCAGGACACAAAAGAATGACTCGCTTCCTTTTCTTTAAAACTCCTTCCCATGTCCTCGGCCAACTGTCTTCACACAATCGAGTTTTGCTGCTGGAACGATGCATCCAAGCGCATATATTTGGTAAGCAAATGAACCACATATCCATATATGCTGCTTCGCTTCATCTCTTCTCCTATCTTCCTCATTCCCCACCTGAATGCTCCTAACCCCTTTTTCTTCTCCTTAACCTCTTTGATTTACGTAACATATATATTGGAATTGTTTGCGATTGTTAGGATGTTTAACAAAAAAAGAAGTTAATTTTTAATGGTTGCATGGTTTGAACTGGCAGATGTGGCTTTGAAAATGCTGAAATATTACCCTCAACTGCCCATTCAATCCTTACCCTATGGCTTTGGTGGCTTGCATGAATTGGCTCGAATGCCTTCTGAAGCTTTGAAGGTCCTGAATATTTAAGGAAAATAGTTTACGCTTTTACAAATAGTAAGATTTTCCTCTTTTTTACGGTGTTTCTTTATTCTCTCTTGCATTAATTAGCCACTTCATTACTCTTTTTTTTCAAGAAAGCATCCAATTAATAGAAATTTTAATTTTCAAAATCTCTTCAATAAATGATGAAACATTATTTATCGATATAAATTAATGGTATATTTAAAAATATAAAAATATATTTAAACCAGAAAATATATTGTGATGTAGGATTGCATAATATGTTGTTAATTTAAAAAAAAAATATCGAAGTTCAAGTTAAAAAGTGAGAAATAACTTAAGACTTAGAAATATCCCTAAACGGGATGAAGGAAAAATATTGTCGAATTATAGTTTATAACAACACTCTTACTGGATTTGGTTCTGATAATTTTGGGCGTCATTTTAAATGTTTTGGGTAAGTATTGCTTTGTCCCTTTGATTCATCTTTTTGCTTTATCACATATTTACCAGGGACTTGCAGATATGTAAACATGTATCCATAAGTTATTTTAACAAATCTTGACATGTAAAAAATTAATATGTATTAATTTGAAAAGTTAAATTAAAATCTCTAATTTTAAATAATGAATATGTCTCAGTTTTGAAAGGAGTGACTAAAATTGCAGAAAAACACCTATTTATTTGAAATTCGTAGATCCTTTTGTTTATCAATTTTATAAAAGTCATGTTTTTATCTTTCTAAATCTAAAATTATTGTTCTTAATATTTATAAAATAAATAAATTTTGATGTTAATCTTAGTAAAATATTTTTTTAGATATAGTTTCTCCACAAATTTGAAATAATTATTTTTTTTTTCTTAAAATTTATTTCAAAAGTAGGTAATGGTAACGATTTAGATACATTAAATCAATAAAATTAGGAACGTAAATCCTATCCATAGTAGAGTTCAACATTCTTCAGACCATTGTGTGTCGGTTCAAATTTTCAAATTTCTAACATCTTCTGTTAATTAGTATGACCGACGATATATAATTTTGTTTTTCCTCTCTACTTAATTCGATCTAAATTCCTTCTATTGTCTCAGAATGGACAATTACGAAGATACATAATATGACAAATGAAGAGACTGTATCTGGAAATAAGAATGAATTTCTAAAAATATTGAAACACTACAAAGATAGTGTTGCGAAGTTTAATAGTTCACAGCTCCGGGAAGCTTCGGTGTACGACGCCATGTTGGTTGCAGCAAAGCATGGAAATGTTGAGTTCATAAAAGCTATGTGGGAGGCTAACCATGACCTCTTATGGGCAATGGACAACCATGGAAGAGACATTTTCGTATGCTGTTCTTCATCGCAAACAGAATGTGTTCCGACTCATGTATATTCTCTGTGGAAATAAGGATGTAATTAACTATAGGACAGACATGTTTGGCAATAATCTGTTGCACCTCGCGGCACAATTAGGGCCTTTCTCTGACCTGAATCTCAGACCCGGTGCTGCTCTGCAAATGCAAAGAGAAATTCAATGGTTCAAGGTGCATTCATCTTCATTAGTTTTGTGTCTCTCTATTGCAATTGATGTATGAAATACAGTTAATATATAGTTCGTGCATGCATTGACATTGACGAAATGAATGCAGGCGGTGGAGGAAGTTGTGCATCTTAAATGCAGAGAAGCCAGAAATAATGAGGGTAAGAAGCCTGGTGAGATATTTCTCGAAACTCACAAGGAGCTGATGAGAGATGGAGAGAAATGGGCAAAAGATACAGCTGGGACCTTTGCAATTGTGGGTGTTCTCGTCATAGCTGTGATGTTCGCTGCACTCTACACTGTTCCAGGGGGTTACCATAAAGAGAGTGGAGTGCCCATTTTTATAAATGAAAAATCATTTACTATATTTATTGTAACTGATGTAATCTCTCTTTTCGCTTATATCTTTGCAGTATTGAGATACATTGAAATTCAGATATCGCGTTACACAGAAATAGATTTCCTAAAAAGATTGCCCATCAAGATAATGTCAGGCCTTGGGTTCCTTTCGCTATCCCTAGTGTCCATGATGGTTGCCTTCTGTGCTGCTCTTGCTATAGTTGCACAAAAATCCAGTCATTATCATGACCTCTTTGAAACAACCGCCGTATGGGCAATCCTTCCGTTTGGTATACTTCTACCATCACAAGTTAGACTCCTACTTTAGATTTTCCAATCTATATCCTCAAATCCCATCAGTGTTTTGCCAATTATCAGCAGACAAGGGTATCGTCACAAGAAATTTGCATGATCAGTCGTTGAGTATCATAGCTCGCTGATATTAATTAGCATTTCAAATATTTGTTTTTGTTTTTATTTTTCTGTTCTGTTACCTATGTTAGAATTGCTGTTAATGTGTGGGCAATTAGCTTTCTTTTTTTGAGGTGTTGTCTAAAAAAATGTTGTGGGATGATTAGTGATTTTCTAAGTCTGTTGATGAGCTAAGAATATAAACCTTGCCTACTTTTATAAGAAAGCACTGCCATTTTCCCAGTATCTCAGCCAAACAATGTTACCTTTGTCTGAGTTATCATCTGATAAACAACTGCAAATTGAATGAAGATGAGGACCTTGATTAATGATTATGGTATGAGTGGATGCCACATAGACTACAACATTTACTACATTTAATAACATTTCTTAATTACATTATACATTATAATAACATCTTTTAAATAAACGTTATCCAAATAATATCAACAGTAATAAATCAAATAAATGTCACTATAGATAAAATTATTATTTTATAATTTAATAAAATGTTATTAAAGATTATTTTTTCTTTCTAAATCATAATATTGTTAATTTTTCTGGGTAACAAAAATTCTAAGACATTTATTGCTTCAAACGAATTATTTTTTAATCGAATAATTAAAGAGCCTAAACAAGAGTATTCTCCCCTTTTCTTCGTCTAGTCTTTTTCTTATGTTTTCTTTGACACTTCACTTCCATCCATTAAAAAGGAATTGGCAGATAGACGAGAGTTTAGTGAGAGAGAATGGTTTTTGTTAATTCATTGATCAGAATAATGAATTAAATTTTTCAAAATCTAATTTAGATTTAGTTTCAGATCCAATCAAATAGACAGATTAAAGATTCAGATTCATTAGATTAAATTAATTTGAATTTTAATATAAATTAAATTATATTAAATTTAAATTAATTTCACTATATCAATTAGATTAAATTTAGATTATTATTTTAATTAAATTTAAACTTAGATTTTAATTAGCTTGATTTTTTTTAACGTTGACTTGGTTTCGTCTTACCCGTCCTAAGTTTGACTGAATTCAGTCAAAGCTTCATCTAGGCCTTGTCTAACTCAATTCAATATAACTTAAGGCCAACCCATCTCCAACTGCATGAGTCCAAGTCAATCTCTAGGTAAGCTCAAGACATCCAACATGATCTTGCATTACTTCAGCCAAACCTAACTTAAATTTCTAGACTTAGACTCAACTTGATATATTATTAATATATTTTATTTCAAAATTTTGTTAATATTTAAAATTATTATTATAATTAAATTTAATAATTTATATAAATATTGATGATGTTATATTTTTCTTAAAAATATCATTTATTAATTTTATATCCACATTCATTAATGAGAAAATAATTCGTCATATATATATATATATATATATATATATATATATATATATATATATATATATTATAAACACCCAACCAAACTAACATTCTTTTTCCCCAACAAATCTAAATATACAAAATTTCTCCTAAGTACTCTCACCTAAAAGGGTTGTCGTTAAAAATACTGTCGGATCTTTTCTCCGTTTCTGTTGTGTTCGTTATGTTTGTCTTCTGTGCTGCACTTGCAGTAGTGCTACACAAGTACAGCTATTATATATTGGAGAGATTGTTATTGCATATTATTATTATAAATATTAATATTATTATAATAATAATTTCAATAATAATAATAAATAATAACAATAATGTAACAATAAAAATAAAAATAATAAGAATAACAATAAAAATAATAATAACAACAACAAAAATAATAAAAATAATGATAATGATAATAATAATAACAATAATAATAAGAATAACTATAAGAATAAATAATAATGATAAAAAACAATAAAAAATAATAACAATAAACATAACAAAAATAAAATTAATTATTATAATATTAATCTTAACATTAATAATAATTATAATGATCATAATAATAATAATAGTTAAAATAAAAATAATAATAATCATAACAATAATAATTATAATAGTCATTTTAAAATTAATAATAATAATAATAATATAGTTTCCCATATTTTTCAGATAATAAGAACTCTATTCCACATAAATTCTTTAATAGTTTAAATATAAATTTATATACATTCCGAGTATTTCACAATATATTCCTTTACATGAAATTTAATAAAAATATCTCCATTCAATCATAAAATAAAATAAAATAAATTTTTTTCATAAGTTTAATGAAGAGTTACACCAGCTTTAAAAAATGTACATACATCATAGTGTCATTATCATATCTTTACAATAAGTCATATTATAAATATATTGACTCGTATATAAATACTTGTCTCTCTTTATTAGAAGACTCCTGTATAGAGTTAGACTCTAGCACCTCTTAGATGACCCTTCCAACTCTGAATCCACGCAGTCCCAAATGAATATAACCTCTGACAAGATAAATCCATATATTTTGTTTTGATCAATTCTTTCAAATTGCAGTTTTAATTATATATATATATAAATTTTTCTACTAGTGATGATTAAGTCAATCGAGCAATAAATAGTAAAATAAAAGAAAAATTAGGAACATAAAAACACTAAGATATGGAGGGGTTGGGTAATAGGAATGTCACAAGCTTGTGTTTATACACGATTTGCATCAGTTATAAAAGGCCATTATCAACCTTAATGAGGGAAGAGAAAACAGAGGCAAATTTTTCAAACTAGTGCAATTTTTTTTTGAAATTCTCAAAATGGTATATTTTTTATTTTTTTTATTTTATTACACGATTTAATTTAAGATATATGAAATGGTGAGAAGATAACACAATTTAGTTAAAGGAATGAAATTGTGGAATAAATATACAGTTTTAATTAAGTAATTAATTGATTAATTGAAATCGTTTGGCTACTGAAGAGTTTAGGGTAATTTATCCTTCCACCTTTCCTCTCCTATTTTTCGTTGTTATTGTTGTTGTTGTATTGGGTTGTGCCTATAAAATTAAATTAGAAATAATGCATATTGATAAAATCCTTTTGGAAATTTTGATGAAAATGAAAATGTAGTCATTGAAATTAATTAATTGTCATTTAAATAATTAAAATAAATGTGAAATTAAGTTGAATGGAAGAATATTAAGAAAAGTTAATTGTTTTAATTTGAATGATTTATATATAGAAAAAATTTAAATTATTTGAATTGATTAGTTTTTAAAATTTATTTGCATTTTTTTTCTTTCTTAAAAGTACTTACTTGAACCCTTTTTTTTCTTTTATAAAAATTCTGAAACTTATTTATATTTTTTATAAAAAATTGCAGCAATGGTTATTTTTATAAAAAAAAAAATCAGACTGGAAGTAGTCTTAAGAAGAAAAAAAATTTAAATAAGTTTGGAAATGTTTATAAAAAAAAAGAAAAAAACAGAAATAGTTTGAGAATTTTTATAAAAGTACAACAATGGTTATTTTTATAAAAGAAAAAGAAAAGAGCATAAGTAGTTTTAAAAAAGAAGAAAATATGAATAAGTTTTAGAATTTTCATAAAAGAAAAAAAAGAGTCTAAGTAAGTACTTTTAAGAAAGAAAAAAATGTAAATAAATTTAAAAAACTAATCAATTTAAATAATTTAAATTTTCTCTATATATAAATCATTCAAATTAAAATGGATAACTTTTCTTCATGTTCTTCCATTCAAATTAACTTCACATTTATTTTAATTACTTAAATGACAATTAATTTATTTCAATGACTACATTTTCATTTTCATCAAAATTTCCAAAAGGGTTTTATCAATATGAATTAATTCTAATTTAATTTTATATGCACAACCCAATACAACAACAAAGAAAAATAGGAGAGGAAAGGTGGGAGAATTAATTGCCCTAAACTCTTGCAGTAGCCTAACCATTTCAATTAACTAATTAATTACTTAATTAAAATTGTACCTTTATTTCACAATTTCATTCCTTTATTGTGTTATCTTCTCATATATCTTAAATTAAATTGTGCAATCTCTATGCAATTTACCCATATCAGGAAATAAAATAAAAAATACACCATTTAGGAATTTCAAAAAAAAATTACACTAATTTAGAAAATTTGCCGAAAACAGAATAATTATTACATATGTAACGAATTGCACCAGAATCGATAATCCAAAAATCAATAAAAGATGATTGAGAAAGACAAATAGACGTGTGCCATTGAAGCAATGTTCCTATTTGGTATGTTGAAGACCATTTGAACGTTACTAGTTGATTGGTGTCTTGGACACCATTTGATAAATTAAATTTTTTCTAGAGATACATGAGTCGGAAACATAGAAGCAATAGATGATTCAACGATGAAGGTGAAATAGTTAGAGGGAAAACAACCTTAATAGAGGGCATTGAGATAGTAAATAAAAGAAAACCTAGGAGAAATGTTCACTCCAAATACATTAAGTCTGCTGAGCTAAAAAAACTAATACGAGGAGGAACAATAAGAATGAATCTACACGGAAGGTTCGCAAAAGACTTTGGTATCATCTCAAATTCTAGAAAAAAGATAAAATTTGAGATTAAGCCATGTATTTCTGAGACAACACATTTTTATTTATATTAAGAAAAAAAATCAATTCAATAAATAAAAGATATATACTCTAGTAATATTATTTTATTAAAATATAATATTTTATTGTGAAAAACATGTGTGAAATGAGTGTAACTTTTAAACATAGTGTTAAAATCTCATTATTCTATCTATGAAAAACCCTAAAGGACTCAGCTCCAACGACCTGATCAGTTAATTTGGCGCTTACAATGGAGGTTGGCTTCACTTGATATATCTTGCATGCATTGTAGAATTGAAAATCTCAAGGAAAAGGCGAAGCTGCGAGGGTACTAGGACAATAACAGGAATAGACCCAAGCGACATAGCTGCTATTATCAACCGGTCATGACCCCTCAGCATCATAGCAAGTGCAGCACAAAATGCTACCATCATTGACACCACAGACAAGAAAAGGGACACGAGGCCGCAAAGCAACTTCAAAGGCAACGTTTTGAGGAAATCCTTCTCAGCATAACGCGAGGTGAGGATCCCAATGAAAATGAGGACGGAGGTGGAAGATGTAAAGAGAGATACTGCATCTGCTATGATAAACAAAGTGAATATCTGGTCGCGCAAGAAGATGGGTACCCCAGTGTCTTGGTTGTTTCCGCCGGGGACAGTGAAAGCCGCCGCAAACATGATAGTGATTATCAGAGTACCCACGAGAGTGAAAGAACTAGCTGTGTCTTTGGCCCATTTTTCACCAGCTTTCACCATCTCCGCGTGGCTTTCACTGAATATCTCACGGGGCTTCTTACCGTCTCCATTTTTCTCTTCCTTGCACTTGGGGTGCACAATTTCCTCAACAACCTGCACTAATAAATTATTATTATTATTATCATATTATGGACTAATTTTTCACTTTTTTCACATCATTTTTTGTATTCATCAGTTTTCTTTCTATCTTGTTTCCTTCCATCAAGTTATGAGATAGAGAAAGTGAATAATAATAACCTTGAACCATTGAAGTTCTCTTTGCATTTGGAGAGCAGCACCTGATCTCCTATCAAGATCAGAGGAAGGCCCTAAATACGCTGCCAAGTGCAAGAGGGTATTGCCAAACACGTCTGCACTGCATCTGATTATCTCCTTCCGTCCATTGACACTGTTTATGAGTCGGAACACTTCTTTTCTACGGTTCAAAATTGCATGCGAAAATATGCCTCTCTTGTTTCTATCAATGGCCCACAAGAGGTCAGGGTTCGTCTTCCTCATCTTATCTATAAACTCAATAATTCCAAGCTTCGATGCCTGCAACATTGCGTCGTAAGCTGAAGCCTCTCGCAGCTGCGATTCCTCGTACTGTGAAACTCTATCGCACATGCAGTTAAGAATTTCAAGAACTACAATGTGGGTCTTTTTCTTTTGGTATATTTCGTTAATTCCTGGGATAATCAAGTCATTATATACGAATAAGATATTAAAGAAATATAAAAGGAATCTTTTTAAATAAATAATACAAAATGAAAGAACATTGTTGCCTTGACAATTTAATAAAATGCGGAGAAAACATGAGAAATAAAATAAATTCAATGTATGCTGACGTACCAGTTGAGAACTTTAACAGTATGTAATTTTGAAATAACAGATAAACGAATATAAGCAGTCGACCTGGAAAACAAAGAAAGAAAGAATTAAAAAGTTATATATTTGATGCTAGGGCACAGGAACCCTGAAAGAAATGGGACACACGTACCTAGGAGCCTTATGGGAGGAAAATTCAAAGCCCGTTCATAGAGCCTTCCTAAAGAAACAATAGAAGAAATGACTGAGTAATGATTGACCTATACTTTACTTTCTACGTCTATAAATGGAAAGAAAAAAAATGAAGAGATAAAGCATTTATACTAATTCGGTGAAAAATGAAAACAGTTTATTTTATAAAATAAATTGAAAATAACTCACGTGTAAATAATTTTAGTAAAATTAAATAAAATAAATCTTCCAAATATCTCCTAAATAGACATATATATTCAAATGTAGAATTTCCTCTCTTCTTGTTTATTAATGAGAAAGAGTGCAGTCATACATTCATACAGACCTGTAAAGGAAGTATCATATTGGTTTTCCTCTTGACCAACATGAAGGCCTTCTACTTGAGTAACGTCTGGCACTATCCCAACGCTTTTTCCCCAATAGTCAGTGCTTATTCCGAACAAGTTAACTCTTACTCTACGCAAGTTTTGCACCTCTGATCTTTCTAATCTTAAAACTGAAAACGGATTGCACATATTATTTCATGACCGCATGCTCAAGTGCTCACAATTGTGAGAAACTTCAAAGATAAGAACAGAGAAGAAAGAAATAGAGTGTTAGAACTTACTATTATAAATGAGAAGTTGTAGACGTCCAAATCCACTGCCACTAGGGAATGCAGAAGGCATGCGTGCCAATGCATATAAGGGCCTTAGTCCATCGGATTCATGGGTTAGAGGGAGTTGTGGAATGCGATGGATCAAACTCAAAGCCACATCTATCTCATCAAACCAACACCAACCACACGTTAAATAACTGTGAGAAACTCAATTAGTTAACTAAGTGTTATTGCTTACCAAATATTTCAGCAGTGATGCATCGTGCAAGAAGCAAAACTCCAGTGTGGGAATTTTTGTCCACAAACGCTTCCAACGGAGTTTGAGAGTAGAGATAGCGAGTCATCTCTTTGTAGCCCTTAGCAGCAGAAAGAAGAACGGGAATTTCACCAACTTTGGTCTTCATAGTTAAAAGCTCCTCCCCTCCCTTCTTCTCTACCATGCACTTTGCAATCTCTACGTTTCCGGTTAATTCCGCAGCGAGTGAAAGAGCAGTGTAATCGAAGTTGTCCTGCATTTTAACTAACTTCTCTTTACCTAACTTCACCAAATTCTTCACAATGCGTAGGTGGCCAGCCATTACTGCAACATGAAGAACGGTTCTTCCTGTAGAGGAGGTGGAAAATATGACGGTGTCGTCATTGTTGATTATTGCTTTTGCATCATTCCACTCATCGCTCTCCACATATCTGTACAACGGTTTATTTTGAAGGAGACTATCCTCCACCAATACACCTGCCACACAAACCGTCCTATATTTTATTCTTTTGTTAAGCAAGATATTGTTGAAGAAAAGAAATGTATGTCACTAATCCAGGAATCCAACTATAACCTAGAAATGAGAAAATTAGGTAGTATGTAAGAGAAAAAAACTCACAAACACCTACCCTTACCCTTAAAGTTTGGGTTGAGTAGTGTCATGATAGATTTATAATCTCTTATATAGTTAATTCATGACTCATTCCTGTGTTTTCTCGTTAGTTTTTTTCAATATCATTTGAAGAACTGAGTTAAATGTTGGTGGTTTTATATAAAACTGGAAGGATTATGAGAAAGGTTGTTTGTTTTTATGGATGCAGGTTGAGACTGGAAAAAGCTGAACAAATAAGGCCAATGTGTTAAGCAGGGTAACGAGGACATGACTGCTTTATGGAATTTTCAGCGGAGAACATGGAGAGGGCAAAGCGCATACATGGAAGATAGGAACTTCAAACATGTTCTCTCTTCTCTACATCATTTTCCAAAAAATCAGCAAGTCAGAATAATCAACAAACTGCTCCATAATCAAGACTCAGCCTTGTGAGTATTGGTCTTTGAAGGGCTGTTCTTACTCATTATAGGAGGCTTGGTCCAACTGTTTTTGTATCCGGGGATGGCGTATCAGTACCTGCAGGGGAGGTGTCTCTTTTTGGTTTCTTGGTTGTGGTTATCAGTGACTTTTTACTGTTTAGTAGTTGATGTTTTTGTTATATCAAAATATGAGTTTAAGTTACCTACTGAAATGAAATAATAAAGTTAAAGTAAAAAGAAATCCATTATTAATATAATGTTTTTTAAGATTTTAGATGTAAGATGATGTGATTGTAAATATCACTCATTTGTTAATCGTTCATTCTGTCTAAGTTTTTTACGTGCCTTTTAAACTAGTTTAATAGGGAATTTTGTCAAACAGTTCGTATTAATTAATTAAGCTGGTTTATCAACTTTAATCTTTTAACTTTATTATAGTTTAGCACACTAACTTATTAAAACTAGTTTTACCAGTAATTAATAACTCAATTTTGGCATATCAAATTTATTTGACCAGCTTGTGAATTTATTTAAGTATTCCATATACGACTTTGTTAGCCTACCTTATATAATACTTTTGTAGACGGTACTTAAAATAAAATAGTGTATGCGTTGGCAAGCACGTATACAGTGTTGGAACTACGCTACTTCTTTTTTTCATTAATAGTAAAGTTATCATCAAATAAAAAAACAGTTTATTGTTTAATTATACAAAGCATTAATGGTTATTTGTAGCTAAACAATAACTAATTATTTTTAAAGAAACCAATATTCTTTTTATTACAGATTTAAGTTAAAAGGCGCCTTAGGCAGTTACTTGGAAAGTAAAATAATGGCAAGTCAATCAAAGTCGACATTTACTTTAGGCAGTGTTTGGTACAACCAACTTCGAATTATTTGCAGTATCCTAAGTTTTCCAAAGGAGTAAAAAAGTCAATTTTGAGAAATGTACCAAAATATCCTTCCATTCACTGTACAAACATATTAATCATACAAACAGTTTACACATTCAATGCGGGGAAAAAAATCTAGAAGTTGATTTATTTAGTTTCCTTAATTAATTTAAGGGTGGCTAATGTTCATCTTTCTGGAAAAATGAAAAAAAATCTCAAATAATTGATTTTGCAAAATCTAGAGAGAAAACTAAATTGATTTTATCTCATAAAATTCTTGTTCATTTAAAACAAAGACTATAGAACTGAAGTTTCTTAGCTAAGCACAAATCAAAGTGATTTACATGCATACCTTGTTCAATATCTGAATCAGCTTTTATTTGTGAACTGTACAAGACTCCCAATCTGTTCCAAGCTTCTTTGGCCGTTTCAACATTTCTAATCTGACTTAGAATCTCCGTTCCACATGCTAGCTGGATGATATGCAAAGCCTTGGCATTCTTCCTCTTCCATAAGTCAGAAACGAGTTTAGGTTTCACACCACTCACAACGCCCCACAAACCTTGACCAATCAGATAATTTCTCACAAGAGCACTCCAGTTCTCGTAATTGTCTCTTGTGAGTGGTTCCAGAACTATTCCACTCGCTGCACCACCTATTACTGCCATTCTAAAGGTTCCACAACCTGCACACAGTTAATTAATTGAAAAATGAAAATGGGAAAGAAGAGTGTATGGTACACTGGGAAGAAGGTAAGCATTTACCTTGCAGGGAACTGTGGCGCCAGAAAATGAAAAGGAAAAGAGAAAAACTTTACTGGGGAAGTTTGGAACTTGGTAGTGATTTAACTAATTTGAAAAGCTTGCACGTTGAGGCCTACATGGAGAGAAGGATTCAGTTCGATCACGCGCATTTATACTCAGACTAGAAAATAAACTTTGATGCCTCGAGATTTGGATTAAGAATCACGAGATTTTTTTTTTAATAATAATGATGAACCTAAAATGGATTAATATGGATTTTTAGGGTTGTCAAACGAAATAGCTTCGTCATCATCAATGTCATTAAGACAAAGACTTATATTTTGGTCTTCTTAGTTTTGTCGTATATTCATCTATGGCTATCTCTCGTCTTTTTTTATTTGTAAAAATTAACACAATACAATACATACAGTAATGAGAATAGAAGACAACTAAAAAACGACGTTGTGGTGTTCAAACCAGTTTAAAAAATTAGCATAAGAAAGAATATAAGAATAAGTACTATATAAAATGAGTTGTTAGAGATGTTATTGTATATGTTTAGGATCTTATAATTTAAGGGTTAAAATAATGATTTTTTTGGTAGATTTATTATAAGTGATATTAGAGATATAATATAAGATAGTTGACTTGTTATTAGGCTTTGTTTTTAAGCTATTTTCAACTTGTTTGTTGATAATAATTGATTTATAATATCCTTGAGTTATATTTTCAATATACTAAATATAAGTAAACATGCAAGTTTCGTAAGTGTGGAATTTGAATAATATATATTATTAATTAATTATATGTTTGATTTGACATTCTTATGAGGATGAAAGAGATTTAATAAGTTTTAAAATGAGTGAGACATATCTCTCTTTGCGATGCTCAACCTTAAGAAGACTTAAATGAGTATTATCTAAAATATAGAGTGAAATAATATTTGAGTTCATAAAAAGTAAGTTTGGTATTCATTATTTTTAATGATCTGAAAATGTTTATTAATAACATTTTTTTATTTGAGTTTATCAGAAAAAGCCCTAGTTTTTTTTATCAGAAAAATAGATATGTATTAATATAACTATATACCAAAAATACAATAGTGTAGGTTTACAGTTACAAGCATATCCTTCTAGTGCCACATATCATTCCGTCTATCCCTGCTCCCAACAAAGACACAATTGAAATAACTATTCAGGATACCATTTAGCTTTGTTCTCCATTTCATACTATATTGAACCTGTAACTATATAATTTTTAGCCCAAATTTGCAACTGTGATTATTAGCTCTCATTTTATTAAGGCACCACCATTTCCCCCAGATCAATGTCAACATGGCTATTCATTCTATTGGGCATTGTAAGGCTTCCCACTGTGCCACTGTGGTCTAATCATGTTGTTAACAAAATATTTTACGCTTATTCATTCAGAATCTGTGCTTTGTAATGTGATTTAAAAAATCTTATAAAAGAATTTCATTACATTTCACATCATTTATCTTAGAATCAATCTAAATATTTGATACGTAACGTATTCGAATTCCATTTTATGATTATTGAGGTAGAATACTGAATTTGTCGTGAAAAATCGCTGTGTAAATAAAAAATATATGTCAATGAATAATGAAAAAAGAAGTTCTGTATTTTTAAAGTTAAAGAGTTATTTTTTACTAGTAATTTGTTAGTCCCACATATAAAAATATTAAATTTCCTAATAGCATTAATGTTTAAGCTGCAATGAAATTAGGAGGAAAATGTTTCTTTTTCAGTTCATTTTTAAAAAGTAAATAACTTTTTTTTTATCAAAATCTAATAAACTAATAATTTCATGTTAATGAAATACAATAAGAATTTTAAAACCATTTAGTTAAAATTATTTTTTAAATGACTACAAAAAGCTTTTGATATAATTTTTCTTTTATCTTCAATTACTCTTTCATTCAAGATTCAAATATTCTATTTAAATTTTATATTTCTTACTTCTCTCTCTTATTTCTTTATTCAATTTCTTCCCCCATATCACGAGGTAAACAAAACAACTTCAACATCTTTCGACCTTTTGCTTAGGTGTCTTCCCCAGTGACATGACCCTTTAATTTCCTGGAAAATTTCACTACTGATAAAAAATAATTATGATCCGAATTTGACGGGTCAAGTCAAGAAAAAAATATGTATAAAATTAGCACAGACTTATCTTCTATTGACTAATAATTTCTACGGTCTGAGAAACAACTGGCAGATGTGAAAGCTTTTTTCTTAATTCAAGTGCAATCACATGTTTGTTGGACTTAGCCTGTCTTCATATTAACATTTTATAAAATTCTTTCGTGGTATGTGTAAAATTTCAATTAAAATGAATATTTAATTAACACAGGGAAACGAACACTATTATCAATTTATTACTGTAATATTTTTGTTCTGTACTATATTACTGTGAATACTCTTTTCAGGACCACATTAGTCTGAACACTGTTTATGCTTGCTTTAATAGGTGACCACTGAAAACGCCTTTTTATACATGTTAACATAAATTAAATTAAAATATATACGAATCCAAAGTGACATGTTTCCTACTATGGACTGAAATCACCCTATGTTAAATAAACACTTGAAAACTTTATTTTAATAATATAAATAAATAAGTCTTAATAATTCAATTTAAAATAAAATAAAATTAAATTAATAGTCATTAAATGATAATTCCTTTAATTATAAATTGCCAGAAATCAATGTCTTCTAGCAAGATGACTTGTAATTATGAATATTTTTATAAAACTTATTCTTTAAAAAAAAAACGACTAAGTTATCAATTTACAAGAGGGAAAAAAATTAAAAGGTATGAAAGCAGCAACCTCCATTAATATTGTACCAATTTCTTGTTGAGTCTCTTACTCTGTTCAACACAACACTTCGTGTTCTTCTGCCTTGTTCCAAACACCAACGTTGTTCATCCACCCTAGTTGAATCAATGGACGTAGCTATTCTTTCGGAAGCCATATCCCACATCCTTCAATGCTCCACCACCTTCCTAACACCCCCAGCAACTCGTCTCTCCTCAAACGACATTCAACACTTTGAAGACAATCTCAAAAGAATACTCCACATCGTTCAGAAGGCTATGCACAGCAACATCCAAGACCCCTCGCCTCTTTCAATCTGGTTAAAAAATGTCAAAGACGTGATCAACGATTTGAACGATTTCATGGAGGATCTTCGTCACAACAAGGAGACCGCCACCGCGGCAGTATCTCTCATCAAAGCCAGCCAAAACATGGCGTATCGCCACAAATTCAAGCACCAAATCAAGGAAGCCACCGAGGAGCTCGTACGCCTCTTAAACGAGGCAGAAAAGTTGGTCATCTCTGAAGAAGGGAGGGAGAATGAGAGAAAGTTGACTGGTATAAATGGGGAATTTGAGAATGTTGAAGTGGTTGGTAGAGAAAATGTGAAGAAGGATATTATAGATCAACTTAAGTTGTTCGCAAAAAGCAGAGTTGTATCTGTTCCTGTGGTTACCATTGTTGGGGTTGCGGGAATAGGGAAGACTAAACTTGTTCGTCTCGTTTATGGGGATGGGGAAGTCAAAGCTCTTTTTTCGTCACAGATTTGGGTAGACCGTGAAGAATTCAACGTGGAGTCCATTGCTACACGTGTTACTGAAACAGCTAACAATGGTAAACGCTTTCTTCTTGTGCTTGATGATTTGAGAGTTGAGAACGGTGTCCAGAAGTTGCTGGACAAGTTATCGGAAGCTGAAGCTTGTGGGGCAGTGATTGTAACTACACGTAGCAATTTTGTTGCAAACAGGATTGCTGAAAATGGCACGGTTAAACTTAAACCCCGTGCTTTGCAAGGCCTTAACGAAGAGGAATCATGGTATCTATTTCAGAAAATTCGTGGACAAGGTTTGAGAAAAATCAACGAAGATGTGGAACGGAGGGTAGTGAGAGAATATTGTGGAGGAGTCCCTATGAAGATAATAGCCACAGCAAGGTTGTTAGAAGGTCAGGATTCACCAGATTTAGAAATATTGAAGAAGGAGTTTCTACGAGAGATAAGATTTACCTATTACGACGAACTTACCACGCAACAAAAGCTATGTTTTGCTTATTGTTCTTTGTTTCCTCAAGAACACGAGATAGAGGCTGGGAGATTGATTCATCTCTGGATGGCAGAAGGGTTTCTGTCGCGGAACCTATGTTCCGATCCAGAAGAATTTGGCTTAGCGTGTTTCAACGACTTTGTTCCTTTTGTTTTCCTGGAAGTGTGGAGTGACGAGTTTGGTGTTGTGAAGAGGTACAAGATGAACCGTTTAATGCATGAACTAGCAAGGATTGTGGCCTGGGATGAGAATACCATAGTGGACTCCGAAGGGGTTAGAGTTCACGAGAGATTGGTGCGATCCTCGTTTGATTTTGCGTTGGATCTTCAGTGTGGAATCCCAAAGGCTTTGTTCGAGACAGCGAAGAAACTGAGGAGCATTCTCTTGCTGGGGAAGACTAACAAATCGCGGCTTCCACACGAGGTGAAGATGACCATAGCAACTTGTGAAAAAATATTGGAAACTTTCAAGTGTTTGCGAGTGCTGGATCTCCATGACTTGGGGATCAAGATGGTTCCGAGGTCTATTGGGGATGTGAAGAACTTGAGGTTTCTCGATCTTTCCCATAATAACATAGAGAAGCTTCCTAGTTCAATCACCAAGCTCTTCCACTTGCAGACATTGAAACTTTCCCAATGTCATGTTCTCAAAGAATTGCCAAAAGACTTGGAGAATCTAAGTTGCCTCATGCATCTTTACTTAGAGGGGTGCCTTGATCTCACTCACATGCCTCGCGGGATAGGTAAGCTGAGTTCTCTGCAGACACTGTCACTTTTTGTGGCTAGCAAGAACTACCAGATGGGAGGTCTCACGGAACTCACAAATCTCAATGACCTCAGAGGACACTTGGAAATTTTGCATCTGGAGCAATTGAATTTTTCTGCACCATTGGAAGCCAAAGATAGGTATTTGAGAGACAAAAAGCACCTTCATAGTTTGACTTTAAGATGGGATCACGAGGAGGAAGAGGAGGAAGAGAAGAAAAGGAATGTTATTGCTGAAAAAGACAAGGAATCACTGGAATGTCTTGATCCAAATTCAAATCTGGCAGTGTTATCCGTTATGGGATACTATGGTACAACGTTTTCTCGTTGGCTTTCTTCAATTAAATGCCTTGTTAAGTTTAGCTTAAATGATTGTTACAATTGCAAATATCTCCCACCACTGGATCACCTCCAACACCTCAGGGTTCTCGAACTAAGGAGATTGGACTCCCTTGAATTTGTTTCAGAAGACCAAACTAGAGCTGACACTGAAGCCTCCTCTTCCTCTAGTACACCATTTTTTCCATCGTTAAAGGAACTCACAATCTCTGATTGCCCTAAACTCCGAAGCTGGTGGGAAACTGAGAAGTGGGAAAACAACAGACCATTCTTTACTGGCATTGCTAAGCTTCACGTCCAATGCTGCCCTCAGTTGCATTGCATGCCTTTATACCCTTATCTGGGTGAAGAGTTGGTCCTTGTGGATTCAAGCGTAAAGTCAATGAGGGATACAGTGCATGCTGCAACTTCAAACTTCCTTAATTTATCCAAATTGAAGACCATGCTAATTGCGCGTATTACTCAATCTCCACCGAAGAAATGGCTTGAAAACTTCACTTCCCTTGAGACCCTTCAAATTCGTGATTGCACTAAATTATTGTCTCTACCCGAAGGTTTCAGTTCTTTGACCTCACTCCAGAGTCTTACCATTGAGAGATGTGCAGAACTTGATCTTGACAGATCCGAGACTGAATGGAAGGGTCTGAAACACCTACGTTTTCTGACCATAAAGGAGATTCCGAAGCTCAAATCCCTTCCATCGGGTGTTGAGGATGTTACCTCTTTGGAAGAGCTTGAGCTTCATGAATGCCCTGCCTTGACTAATCTACCCGAAACCATTGTCAAACTCACTTCGCTTACCAAACTAGTGATTTGTAAATGTGAAAACTTAGATTCGCTGCCGAAGGGAATAAAAGAGCTCAAGTCTTTACATACGTTGACCATCACGGATTGCCCCCTGTTAACGCCAAGGTGTCAACGTGAAACGGGGGATGATTGGCCACAAATTGGTCATATCAGAAATATCATTCTGAAGCAAAGTTCTCAAGACTTGAGGGACTTATGGAGTCATGGAAGGATTGGTTTGCGAAGATATTTCTAATCTTCAATTGCAAAGACTGGTTAATATCAAGAGATCCATTCATCAGAGATCTTCTATGCTCACTCAATCCTTCTGATTTAACTTTGGCAAGTGATTACAGTGTTGGCTCAATTGAACCCATATTACTGGGTTTTTCTTCTTTTCCTTTCTATCTCCCTTTGTGTAAAATGTACACATTTTTTCAACTTGTCTGGTGCTTACCCTGTTCTGATATTCGAATGTTTTGATTTTCATATTTGAAGAAAGCTAGGACAGATTCATAGAAGGAGAAACTAGTACCGAAATGTTATGTGTTACCCTCTGTAAAATGATTTATCCATTTTCTTAGTATGGATTTTTTTATACTGTAAAAACAATAATGTATTCATTGATTACAATTATTTTACATCTGTTATCTCACAAAAATTTAGTAGTATATATAAACCGAATAATAATGAGGGGTGGAATATATATTTGTTTTGCTTTATTTAGAAGAAATTAAAATAGTCATTCTAAATTTCCAAAATAAATATTATTTTAGTTACAGAACTACCCTAGTTTTTTACTTAGGCATTTAAAACACTAAGTCCCTAGTTTTTTTACTTAGACATTTAAAACACTACATTAGTGATGCGGAAATCGAAGGAAAAACAAAAAAAAATCAAACAATCAAACATGGACGATATAGTTTATTTAAT
>Ga0209489_101807_pt1 | contig 44000 bp, 17 predicted proteins | sample SiratrowhiteBW_FD_187527 | JGI IMG/M metagenome (GOLD analysis project Ga0209489, IMG submission 187527) | Root nodule microbial communities of legume samples collected from California, USA - Siratro white BW (SPAdes) (version 2) | ecosystem: Host-associated > Plants > Roots > Nodule | place... | reverse complement strand
TTTTTTTTTTTTTTTTTATCTAGTTTCTTCATGTTTCAAATTTCCTGTGTTTGACCTATTATTTAATAAAAAAATATTACATAGTGTGATTTAAACTCACATGAAGCATAATCATTTTTATTTACCAAAAATGTTAGTAATATGTACTATAAAGATTGATGGAATGGAGCAAATTATAAGAATTTTATCCTTACCTTCTACCAAGTTAAAATTATTATATTTTTCAAATATGATTTGTGTGTCATATCTATGTACATATGGAAGCTACAGAGTACTAGATATAGACAATATTTGGTAACAAATAATTGCATTATGGGTTTGTACCAAAATCTTGAAAGATTTTGACCTATGGCATTTGGTTGGTGTGATTGGTGAGCCTGGTTTGGTTAGAAGTTAAAATGGCTTTTACAGCAACAGAGGCACTCCCACTTCGTTGTCCTACTGTCCCCATAAATGATTCCACTGACACGTCCAAGTTAAACTATTAACCTTCCTCTCTCAACTTTTGCTTTTCTCCCTTTAATTTCACCTTTTCTCACTGGCATTAACGAGTTATGCAAACTTTCTAAAATACCACTTTTTTTGGGTTGCTTAGGCTGGTTATTGGTTACGAAAAAAGTGTCCACGCCTCCACAGAAGATGACCCACACATAAAGAATAGGGCAACCAAATAGACATTGTTTAATAAATAATGCTTTTGATGTTCCCATTACCTTTAAACAAATAAGATATCAAAAAACCCTTGGCAGCTCCTATTATAAATACTTATTTTTCTCTCGTATTTAATATTTTTATAATAATTTGTAGCAATAACAAAGTGAGGTGGCTGATTTAATTTGTTGTTTCTTGCGGGCAAAGAAGGAACGGTGGAAACAAGTGACCCAGTCGTTTTAACTTTTGCAATCACAATGAAAGGTGGCAACATAAAGCCAAAAGTTTAGGTGAAGTGTGTGCAGAAACTATGAAAATTAAGGATGTGTGAGAGATTCATCTAGAGACACGTGTAGATCTTAGAACTCACCATCTCTCTTTTTTTATATATATATATATATGTTTCACGTGTAATAATTAATCCACACTCTATATCACAATCTTCTCTATTTGCATTATTATCTTCAATTTTAGAATACAAAATATAAATTACTGTGTTTAACAAATAAACTCATAAATACATCAAACATGATATTTCCTAAATTTCATTTTAATAAGTTTTTGAAGAATAATTTTCGAGTAATATCTTAGACAAATTGATCAGTCTTTTACATTTTGTTGAAGCTACAAATAAAATATTACATTTTATTGTACAAATATAAATGTATCAATAAATAACAGTGTGCTTCTCTATTCCTTTGCTTGCATCAAACTGATTAACCGTATATAGTTTTCTACTTTTTAGCTGTCTACCAACAAAATTTTGAGCATATTATATAGTATTTCTCTTGTTTTACTTTTGAGTCTTGCTTTTTGGTCTATAATAGCTCCCTTTATTTATCACATGGAAAAGTATGAGATATGGAGTTCAAGTTTCAACGGTTGACCCTGACAAACATTTCACACGATACCTTGTTTTCTACAACCTTTCGTTAAAGCTAATGTACATGTTTTCCTCAACTCAAATTTTGCTTCTAAACACTTTCTATCAAACGTGTTTCTAACAGTTAGGTTCACGGAAAAAATCTTGGTCATAAAATTTTAAGAGCATTCTTAATTTATTCAGAAGAATCAGAAACATGAAGTAATCAAGGCAATAATTAGTCCTTAATACGAGTGTATGTGGCGTAATTTCATCCATGTCTATAGCAATCATGTGGGTATGTTTGAATGGCGATTTTATTTGTGTTTTTTTATTTATTAATGTATGTTAACTTCTTGTATAAGATATTTATGTCACAATCTGAATCTAGCAACTGATTACAATTCAATTATTGTACTTTTAAGTGTATTATTATACTCTATTTTCCCCCTCCAACACTTTGAACGTAAAATAAATACGTTTATGCTCTTTTTGTAATGGAATGTTTGTTTTTACGTTGTTTTGTCTTCTTTGGTTGGAAGTGGTTGATAAGTCGAAATCATTATAATGCATGGGGACATGGATCATGGAGCAACAGCATTCATGATTTAGCCTTCATTCAATTTTTAATTAATTAAATAGGATGATGTTGAAGATGAAGGAATTAAAATCTATGACTTGAGATCATAACCCTGTCATTTTGTGCACCCAACTTTGGGATGTCCAAAAATTATAACCATATAAATATTTTTGTTTATATATTAGTCAATCTAATGGGAAATTTAAAATTGGATAAATATAGTATGGATTTGATTTAATTGTTGATTGAGAATGTTGCAGATTACATGAGGATTTTAATAACCTAAACAAGTTTAGTTCTTAATTACAGATGCTACAAAGTTTGTATATAACCCGCACCCACCCCGATCTAAAGAAGAAAAAAAAATTGGTCAAATTCGTGATCAATATTAAAGTTAGAATAATTACGTAGTAAAAGAAAGACAGAGTTTAATGGGATATAAAATAATTAGAACCCACAGTAATTAACAAAAGTCATGAGTATTTATTTATTTATTAAATTTTCTGTGCACTGCAACTATAAAATGATTAATTAACCAGCTGGGTGCTGAAGTGGTTGAATTCTTCTTTCTTCCAGCTTTAAAGCGAAGTGACGTTAAAAGTTAAAAGATGCTAATAAAGCTGGAGTTATGTTATTTTATGGTGTGCTGTATATTTTTTTACTTCTTTACGATACATTCATTATTTTATTATTTTATTATTTCTTTCTATTTTGGAACAATATGATTTAATTTGTTGTAGAATGAATAGGGTTCTCCTGCTGTAGTATACAGCGGACTTTTACTAGGTGAGACTTTTATCTGTGAAAGTATGCTCAAATTTTACTTATCTGTTCCTTTAACTTTTGGCATATTGTCAAATTTATAATTTTAACTTCCTCTCCTTCACAACTAAATTATATACTTTGACATATATATATATATATATATATCAAATTATTTATAAATTATTATTTAAAATTCATAGTTTTAAATTTTATGTCATGTCAACATATTTTAATGGAGAAGTTTTATAAATCCACACTAGATATATACGTATATAAATGTGAGTTATTAATTAGAATATATATATATATATATATATATATATATATATAAATTATTGTACGATAATTTTTCCATGCCTTTTTTTTAGTTGGTGCGTATAACTATCTGTGAAAAATCTATCCTATAAATTTGTGAATAGTGAATAAATTCCCATGATAAGGTAAAAATAATTATATCTCTCTCACTGTTTATGAAATATTTTCGTCTTACTCACGTATTTTTAAGAAAATTATTTCAATCGTTAATCTTAAATTTATTAATAATTTAAAATCTTCGTTTAACATTACTTTTAATTGTTTAAAATGATAATATTTTTATTTTCAATTAATTGTTTCTTACTTAACTAATTACTATTTGAAGAGACAATAATTTTATACTTGCTTATTAGATCCACTTTCTTGGTGACTTAAAAAATTGAGACATATATTAAGAAATACAATTAGTAATATTTTCATTTCATAGAAAATACATTTTTTTTTTCATACTACTTGTGTTTTTTCTTAATTGCCAAAAGTTTTAAAGTTTTTATTTTCGAAGTTCAAAACAAAATTAGCAATTCTTTATTGATTATAGTATTACTTTTCACCAAAATTTTAACATATATATATAAGATAAAATAAAACTTTCGTAATTATCTTATGAAAATAAAAATGGTTACATTTATTAGTTTTTACACCGTAGCATTAGAAACAGATAAAAAAAAGGAGAAAATAGTACATTTATCTTTCTAATTAATTATTTTTATTCCTACTAAGGACAATTACGAAAAAAAATGTATTATTGATTTGGTGAAACAACAACTAATTTAGAACAAATTATTCTCTCAAAAAAATATTATATAAAATGGAATGGAGAGTATGATTTATATATGATTATCCATAATCTTCGATCGTAACTAGAGAGAAATATTTATCTTATTAATTTGTAATATTTACTATTTTTAATGAAATATTAATTAATGTCCTTTTTTAAAATATCTTTTAAACTGGGCAGATAAAATGGTTCATAAATAATAGAATATGCCAAGTGAATTTTGTAGATGTGATTTGCATGAATTAAAATGATTTATTATTATTTTTTGAAAAACCATATTAATTACATTTACGGTTCTTATTTACAAAGATACTCAAATAATAAAGTTATTTGAAAAATTAAACCTAGTGATTTAATGAATAGTTTATGTATAACCAGACTCATAATTAATTATGAAAAACTAGTTTTCATGTAACACTATCGGTTTGGTAAATATGATGACAAACCAAAATTATGGTGTGGAATGTAAACAACTGTTAACACTTGATTAGAGTAATTAAAAGAGAAAGATTGATATTAAAAAGAAACAGGAAATAAAATAATGAAAAAGGTGGAAAGTGAGCTGAATGGTTCCAGAATCTAGGGGTAGAGAGGGCAAAAGTGGGGTTAGGAAAAGTGGTGGGTGTAGGGAAAAAGCTCATTTTCTTTCAAGTTAAGCTTTCTCCGATTCCTCTTCCACTACCAATTTTCCCACCATCTCAACTCATCTTCTTTCCATACAAAACTCAACTTAATTTCTTCCATAACTTCTGCAATCACAGTTTTAGAAATAAAAATATGATTAAGTATAAATATAATAAGTGACATAATGAAAAAGGTAAAATGGGATTGAAAGAGAAATGGAAGAGGAACAAAATGGTAAAAAACATGTGTGTTCAGAATCACTGTTTTACTTTTATCAGCTAATTTAATTTTGTTAAATTTACTACTACATGCTTCTTCTGTATTTCTGGGTTCTTATAAAAACTGATTTTAAAATAACAATAAAGTGAGGCATTTCAGTGCACAATTATTGAAATGGAAATCTTGAGTTGCAGCTGTTTATAAAACAGCTCTCTTTAATTATCCATTAGGGCAACAATGTTTATCACACCTACCACACCACCTTTTTAGGTTTAGTAATTGACCCTTGTGGATTTAATTTCTAGATTCATGCTTTCACTATAATGCGCCTTCCACAGAGCTAGCTTATGAAAATCATACAATCAATTCATTTGAATATTTGTGACACTTGTATAGCATAAACATATATTGACTTAATAAAACAAAAATTAGGCACATCCAAAGTAGATTTTGCTACCGGATGTAATCTTTAATATTTTTTATTAAATGGATAAATTTTGGAAAGTTTATAAACACCGAGACATGCTAAAAAAACATGACTTCTTGTACTTCAATTCATAATTTTAAAGTCTAAAGTTTTTTAAGAAGATGTAATTTATATTGTGATGCATTGATTTAAATCATGATTATCTTAAAACGAAAACAGAAGATAGTTTACTGAAAAAATGTTTATTAGTATTATATTTAGTTATACTATCTTTTATATCTCATTAATTATTTATATTAGAGGATGTTTTGTTTTAATTATTTTAATGATTTTATTTTTCTTAGTTTTATATATAGAGAACTCTATGTTGTGTTGAGAATGAAAATGTAACTTATATATGTCATCATACATTTATATTCTTTTGATAAAGTTATGCTTGTGTTCAAGACTTTGTTTTGTTTATAAAAACAATGTGAATAAAAGACTGTAGAAGTTGTGCTTTATTTTCAATGGAGTTACGATTTAAATAAAAAGTTAATAAACAATGCAAATTTCGCATTACATGATAATTTTCTATCACATAGTTTTTTATATATTTTGGTAAGTTTGCAGGTGAGTCATGTTCTATAAGACTTTATACTAATAATCGTATGTTAAGACACAATTTTAAAGTTTAAATTTTTTGAGGAAGTTATAATTTATTATGTGTTATATTGATTCTAAATCATTATTGTTTGATGAAGAATAAATAAATCATGTCCTAGAAAAATTTGTTTGTATTACGTTTAGTTAGACCATCTATAAATTATCATTTGTATTATATAATATTTTACTTAAATTATCTTTATGTTTTTTTGTTGGTTTGTTTTCTTTATATACAGATAACTCTTATGTGTATGTAATATTTGTTGGGTTGAGAACGTATATTATGGGCAAAATCTTCTATTTTTAAGAAACCTAACAAGTAATATGAATTTCATGTATTTTTTTTTTTTATAAAGTTATTCTTATATCAACAACTTTCTTTTTTTCGTTTTTTAATTTATAAAAGCAGTGTGAAAAAGAGTGTGTAGAAGTTATGCTTACATGCATAACTTTTGTTTCATTTTTCTTCAAGGAGTTATGATTTAAATAAATAAAAAATTGTTAATAAACAATGTAAAGTTCATATCAATTTTTTGTCATATTTTTTATAAAATATTGACAATTTATCTGATTCAATTTTTTGTAGGTTAATAATATTTTAGCTTATTTCTTAATAGACCTACCTAACAGTTTAAAATTATTCAATCGACGTTGAATGTTAGGTTTTATGAATTGTGTCTTTATAAATATGCAAGTAGATAACATTTACACAAATTGCAACATATTATTCTAATTTACTCATGTATTGCTTTGGTGTTTAAATATAACAAGAAGGTGTATGGAATTAAAAAAATCACCATTGCACAGGATCAGTTTTCGGTATCAATGTTACCATGCTTATCATATTTTTTATTAATTCCCTTTAAAACTTCTAATTTTTTTCTAGCAATTAGATGGGTGAAAAGTTTCAATATAGTTGAGGAAGAATCAATAATAAAGGACATAGTGGGTGATTTATCAAAGAGAAATAAGAGTAAGAGAAGACAAAGTGTTTAAATATAGTTGAGGAAGAATAGAAGACATGTATTTGATTGTAAATATAATTAAATTAAATGATTGGTGTTCTAATTATGAAAATTCCAAACATTTTGATAATCTCATATTAGTTTACAATTATGCACATTTAATACTTATGATCATTGGTCTATTTACATGTGTTCAAATTTTATTCTACACTATCATAAATGGTGAAAACAATCAACAAGACCCATTAATAAATTTTATTCAAAAGAAAATAGATAAACCAATTTAAAATAAACAAAAAAAATTCTTTTTTGTCAAAACATAAAAAAAATTATAAAAATAATAAAAATCATATATTAAAATATTTGTTTCCTTATTATTTTATTTTCTTAGTTGAGCAACAACATTCTTTCTCATTTTTTTTATTTTTTAAAAAACCATTCAATTCATAACGAAATATAATTTATTAAAAAGATCGAAAGAGTTAAAAATACATAATCATCTACCACATAAACAATACTATATAAATATATATAAAAAAAACATGTACCCAAAATTTAGCATGCAACACCAAAATTTAAATCATTTATCAAACAAAGTTACCCTGAAAACAAAATAAACAAATAGAAGTCGCGACTTTTACACACTCATTTTGGACTGCTTTTTAAGAAAACAAAAAATTAAGATCGTTTTATTAAAATAAATAAATAAATAGCACACAAAAGTCTTACTACAAATCACGATTTCTTAAAAGTATTGAACTTTAAAATCGTACACCAAATCACAACTTAAAATTTTCAAAATCTATCTATTTCAATAACTTTCATTAAAGAATACACTTGTATGCTAAATTTTCGTTTAGTACAGGTGTAGCATTATCAACTTCAAAACAAATAATGCATTTCACCTTAAAAGTGATATCAGGTAAAATCACGTGCAATTGCCTAAATTTATTTTATTTAGAAAGGAAGGTTCCCTCGATTCTCATTATTTTGAGTAAGTTTTAGAAGGAAAAAACAAAAACAAAAGAACCTAGAATTAATGGATATGAAAGTGAGGCTTCCACAAAGCTTATACAATGCATATCAAAAGTGCTTTTGGCCAATTTTAAATTTCTACTCAACCAGATAAAGGTTGTTGTAAAGCATAAAGAGTTGCCAGAAACTAGCAATGAATCAGAAGACGAAGACCATTAGACTAAGCAAAACGATGTTTTTGTTATTGAATGAAGCATGCTGGACTTGCAGTTGGCAAAATCAAACCGAGTCGCCGCATTCCAAATTCAGTTTAATCAAAATACGTTTCTTTTGCTTTTACAGTAGTTATCCAACTTTTTTTTCTATTAAGGCAAATTATTGGTCACGCATCCATTAATAAAAGATCCATTCTAGATAGAATTTAACAAAAATTGATTAACATTTTTGTTTTTTATTTTGATATAAGAGGAAATTGTTTCAATGTGGGACAGACTTTTCAAGTATTTGAAATTATCTTCTTAATATGATTTAGAAACTTTTAGAAGCATTTAATAAATTTAACACTTGATTAATAATAAGTTTTTTGTCTTAATTTTTTATTGAAATATTTAATACTCATACTTAACATATTTGCTAAAGATGATCTAACGTTCAAGTTAGTAGATATTCAGTAAGAGAGTTTAAAAATTTTCTTCAGTTAGTAGATATTTAAGAAAAGAGTTTGAAAATTTGTTAAAAATATATCTTTCATTATACTAGATTTTGGTATTAATAGACAACTATATACAGTTTAGGGTTTAGGATTTAGATGTATAATAATGAATTTAGATTAACACGACTTTTTAAACTATAACAACATAGATAGATTTAGGATAATTATTTATTATTAAATGGTTACACTTTATTAATTATTTTAAGTAAACTAAACCGACTTTCTTTAACAGGATTAGTTTTTGAATTATATAACAATTTTCAATATTATATTATATGTTAAAATAATGTTTGTGTTGAAAAACTAATTGATTTAAAAACTTAATAAACTTGATCCATTTTGTAAGAGCTAAATGGATAAAATTTAATATTTATGAACATTATATTTTACCAAATTTAACGTTTCTTGTTAAGTTACATCTTTCGTTATTTTAGAACTTAAAATGGTTAGGGTGTAATATGCTATGCTTTTTGAGATGTGGCAAAGCATTGATGGGTCATCTGAGAATCCAGAAATAAAGGTTTGGATAAAACTGAGTCTTATCCATTTGGCTGAATACATTTTTCTCAGAATCGCTTTCCTTATCATAAAATAAAGACTATGATTGTCTTCAGAATCTAGATTAACTCTTCCTTAAGAATGTGTCTCCGTATGTTAGTGGCAAACACATGATAATTGTTCATAGAAAATTGGCTTATCCAATGGCATGCTTAAAAGTGCAATATGAAATTGGAAAAAGATGCATATTTCGTTGCTTTATTTTCTTCTCTAGTATTATAATTGCACCCTACCTTTTGAGTTGTCAATTTTTTGTTGTGGTAACAATAATCGTAAGTTCACTCTTGTGAACTTGTTTATTCATAATGCCAAACATAACATAGCCCTTATCAAACACTGTGTCCCAAACTCCTCTACTGAAACCACTTTTTTTATTCAAAACTTTTTTTATCTTCACATCTCCCTCACTATGCAGCTCATAATCCCTCCTCTTTTATTTCTAGTTTATTTTCTATTAACATTGTTCTTCTTGTCTTTCATTGTCTATGTTGTGCACCCTCGTTGCTTTTTCTCCTGCTGGTGTTCCGCTTTTTTTTTTTCCTGACGCGTCACCTATATGATAAAATTTTCGTTGATTTTTTTTTATAAAATTAACTTCTGTTGAGTATCTAGAAAATAATTTAAGATAATACAAAAAGGGGGGACTTCAAGATAAATAAAACGGGTGTGAATATCACGGGTAAGGGGTACAATTTAGGTTTGGACTTTGCGCAGGTTTGTCCAATAGACTATGGACACTGGAGCGCTTCTTCCTGCACCTCCATAGCTTCTTTCCGCACCTTTATATCTTTTTGATTTTTTCACATTATCCTTCATTAAAGATTGCGCTGTCTCTTTTATCCTTATATAATATACTTTTATTTTTGCTTTCGAAATGGTTATTTCAGAAATAAAAAAGTACGCCTCTATAATGTTTATAGAATGGCCTTCTAACGGAAACAACTTTGCCATTTTTGAAAGCAAAATTTGAGGTGTATTTTTGGCTTTCAAAATGGCTTATTCTTGAAGCTGTTTTCGAATCCGGAAACAGCTCATTCTGAAAGCTAAAAAATATATTTTCATAATATTTTTAAAATAATCTATTCTGAAAGTTATTTCAAGATTCAGAAGTCAAATTATATTTCTGATTCTGAAAGTCAAATTTTACTGTTTCGAAAGTGAAAATATATAAAATAACCTTCATATAAGTAAAGGAATCTTTTCAAAATGGACAATTTAAAAAAAGAAATTAAAAGGTATGAAGGTGCAGAAGAAACTCTCTAGACACTGTCTTCTTATTGGGCTACAATTTTGGGTCATGTACAATCAATTTGAGGTCCAACTTCCTGCAGAGTGATTTATTATACTCTTAATAAATCAACCTTATACCCTCTCACCTCTTCATCAGTAACATAATTTTAAATTGGGAAAAAAATTGATAAAAAATTATATTTTAAATTGTGTAATTGAGAATATAAAAATCTTATTCCAGATTACATGATTTATAAAATTTATTTTGAAAATATGAGAATGGAGGAAGGAAGAATCACTCCTTCATGCATTGTATAAAAATCTTCACTCATTTCTTTTCAATTCGGGATGTAACAGTTATATAATTAAATACTAAAAAAAACAGGAGCGTTGGAGTAAAAATTGATGGTAGTTGAATTTTTCAAATATATCGGGTCAAATTTGATAAACAAGTAATGTATTTTATTTATTGGCTCCTTCCTCCCTTCTGGATTGTAAATGCTGCATTATTCAAAATAGTTGCAATGCATTGATTAGAAACAGCCCCGGTTGCGGCTTGGATAAATGTTACCAAAGTTTTGCCACAAGGGAAGTTAATCTGTCCTTTTTACACCACATAATTACAAGCAAATTTATTTATAGTAAAAAAAAATTTATTCAATGTAGTAATATATTAAGAATCTTATCGGTATTCTTCACCTTTCATAACAACGACAACATCAAAAGAATTTGTAGACATAAATCAGGACATGATACACAAGGGTCAGAATCATAGCCAATATCAGCTGCAAGCCCAGTGAAATATTTTTTTCCCTACTGTTTTGGAAACAGTTCTTGTTGTGTGGAGGTGAATAGAGGAAAGCCATTGAAATATAGTCCTCTTTTTCACCTTTAAATATTGGCCTTCCAATCACCTGCTTGTAGTGTCCATCACTCCACATCTGAAACAATTGGTAGATTACATCATATTAAACATTTACAAACTCCCTGCGATTAATTTGTACTAACCTCAGAAGGTCAACCACAAAAGTTAACTTCTACCCTTACACAAAAACTTATCAATGTTTGGTAAATTAAGTTCATTTTCTTTGTTTCAATAATGTGCAGAAACAAAACATTGAGAGATATGAAAGTGCAAATGAACCTGAGTTTGGTCTCCAGCGGCGATTACAAGGGCTCCTTTTTCTGGGAAGAAAGAGAGGCAACCTTTCTTAGAGTAAACCTGAAACTCAGAAGAGCCGTCACATAGATGCAAGCACAAGCAATGAGAGTTTTGGTTTCCCCTAATCACCATCCTAATCACATCGTACTTCAAAGAGTTACCACATTGTCCTGACATGTTTTCTGAGCAGTGCTTATAAACACAACAAACTGTCCCACGTTCATGCCCACCAATCATGTCCACAGAGTTTGCAATTTTTTGGGAAGAATCTTCGAATATCACTTGCAAAATTTTCTCTGCCACCTTCTCTATCCTGGCCACAAGATTCTCCATCTTCTTACTGAATATTCATGGAATATATATAGCAGTGAAATACCTTGCAAATTAGTAAATAGCAACTGAAATGAAATGCATGCTAAATTAATTAATTAGTTACTTGAAATTGGAATATTCGGTTGGCAAAAGACGCTGCATTCTGAGGTTGAACTCCTTATCTCTTCCCCACACGAACTCATCATCTTCCTCGAAACCCCACGGACTCTCCGCGGACCTCGTCGCGCCGCCTCGCTTCTCCGCCGGCACCTGGAAAATTGCGATGGAAGCTTCCGCCGGCGACGCGATCACGTCCAGTGGAATCCCGTGGTTGAGCAGCTGAAAGCACCCGACAGCAGTGAAAGAGTCCGAAATGACGTGACGAAGAGCGTGGTCGGAACATAAGGAGCGAAAGTCAACCTTTGGAAGCGGGTTTTGGTGGTGGTTGTTAGTGTTTGGGAGACGGAGAGAGGTCTCCAAGAATCGGCGGAAAACGTCGTCGTTGGAGAGCGACGACGTTCGCCTGGCGGAGGCCACCGGAGATGGCGGCGGCGCACGGAAATCCATTGAAGTCCGAACAACTTTTTCTATTCAGTGTTCATTCATTGCAGTTGGATTGCAGTTTTTTTTATTAAAAGAAGAGAAATAACAGTGAAGCACCATTCCTCTCCATAATCACCGTGTCCCACCTTACACTTTACACCATCATAAACACATTTTCTTCACTTTAAATAAACTTTAATCTCAGTTTAATTATACTTTAATTAGATTCAATCTCAGTTTAATATAAAGTTAGAATTGAAAATATCATTGTTTCTATTGCTTTGGCCCTCTGCTTTTTTTTTATTTTAATTTATGTACTTACTTTAACACAAAATCTGATATTTTTGTCTAAAAGCACATCTTAAAAAGAATAATAAACTTACCAAAAAAAATTACATTGACTCGTCTTAATAAGATTTGCATCGAATTCTTAACAACTATCCGGCAAAATTACATAGTATTCTTTTTTAAGTTATTACTCCCTTAATTCAATAGTTTTGCATTTCTATCTATGAACAAATGATTTTAGTGTTTATTTTTTTTCTTTGATAAATCTCTTCATACTTAGTTTATAAACTAAAAGAAGTTTAAAGTTTTTCTTTTTCCATAACTGTATTATCTTAAACAAACGCATATGAAATAAGTTTGAGACTAAATTCTTTCAAGGTATCATAGAAAGATATGAATGTTTGAAAGGGCTAAGAGATAAATGCAAGAAGCGGAGGGTGGTAATTTTCTTAGAATGAGGGGCTTGAATAGCATATTGGGGAGTGGAAATAGCAGCTGTCAGAAAATCCTCGTGGAAATTGAATAGCCCAAACAAAAACGTGGTGAGAACATGCAATTGTTTCAGATGTAATCGGCCCAATTTATTAAGCTCAACTTTGTACTTCGAAACTGAAGATTAGCCCCAAGAAACAATGGGTATGCCCAAAGTGTCATAACCAAGTTTTAATTTGACGCACACAAGAAACAAACACACAGAAAAGTATATGCTGTGCAATAGGTTTTATTTCAAACCATAACTTTGATTTTGGAGGAAAAAAATGTGGAACTTTTGACTAAATGGTTGTGGAGAATTATGAAATGGAAGGTGGAAGTTGAATGTTGTTAGTCATAAGTTGGAAAACCATGCCTGCTTACTTTAGCTTCTCCATCATTCCACTCACCACTTTTACGTCAAATTACTTCCACGGGTGAAGAATGTTATTATTAAAACAATTTATTGTATTCTCATATAAAAAATGACATTCTAATAGTCATATAAAAAAATCCTTGGCACCCAAACTTACTAATCAATCATATCTATGAACACTTACTCTTCCTTCACAGTTTTTATCCACCCTGAGTTTTCAATCTTCATAACCATGATACCAGCTACTTTGTATGCACCATTGCTCCACCCTATAATAAATTGATTTCGTATTATATTTGTCTTTTTTGAAAATGAAAAAAAAAAATACTACAAGAAGGTTTCTGTGTTGGTCAAATGATCAATTAATAGACATCATTATACAAATAAGACATCCAACCACACAAATCAGATCAGATTGATGAAAGAGCTTCTAGAAGGAAAGCAAACATTCAGAATGATACATGCATCCCTTATTTATCTACTTAAAAAAAATCCACCCAAAAAAATTATCCACTTAGCTAGGAATTAGAATATAACTGGAAAATTAATTAATATCACGTGAAATTCTAATATCTAAATAAATATTTTTTAAGAAGAGAATATAAATTTAAGTTGGAGTATTATTTTTATTGAGGTAAAATGTTTTTCGTAATTGTCATATATTTTATTGAATGATGAAGTTGTCATATATATGAAATGCATATGTTGTGTGCCTGCATATCTGCATATGGGCGTAAAAGACAGATGAAAGCGCGTGAGTGATGAATAATTTGTAGAACTGCCAAATGAATGTCACAGCGTAATACATATTAAAATAAAATTTACACTATCAATGGTTGCTTTTGATTGACACGGTCTAAAGATGGAGGAAACCAAGTCAATTCTCAGAAATGAAACAGCTATTTTTTCCTTTCCATATTTTTTTTTTTTCATTTTGAAGAATAAAACACAAGTTAAAGGTGTAACAAACTAGGTTGATATCTTAAAATGATTAATCCAAATTTATTTTGATTAGGCCAATTAGAATGTATTGGGTTAGTAAGTTCTGAACTTCATTAGCTCGACCTACCTATATGTTATATTAAAATTAAAAAAATGTTGATATTATTGAAACATCTATTTTTTTATCATGAGTGAATTTAAATAGTTGAACTTATATTTTAATCACTTAACCCAACCATTCAATTCAAAACAATTTAATTAAAATTGGATTTGATGTATGAAGAGTTCTCTACGTATAATAATATAAATATTTATTAACACTCATCAATGTTGTCTTTATTTTTCTTTTATTATATCATATGTTTATGTCTTTAGATTCCAATTAGTAAATAATTTGATAAATTAAGCAAAGTTTACGAGTGATTGTAAATTTTTTAAAATACATATTCCATTCATATAGATATAGATAAAAAGATAAAAAAAAAAGGAACATATGCCAATTAGTAATAGTCTTTCTGATACTTTCTTTTAGAAACAACATTAATTACGTTGGTAAACTTAGTGAAGTTCAATGTCTTTGTCGGGTAACTAGAGGTCTCTTCCTAAAGAAAAACAACATAAGCATAAAATTTGTTAGGATGCATTTATGCAAGTAAAGTAATGTAATAGTGTATACGTAATGCTTTGAGAAAACAAAAAAAAAGAAAGAAAGAGAGAATAAAACCAAATGAATATCAAGAAGATAATAGCAATAACTTTTACTATTTATAATATAAAAACAATTATCAATTTTGTTCTCACTTTTCAAAATTTATTAAAATTATACTTGATAGTTTTTCTTTTTGATCATAGACAAATATCTTTTTCTTAATTTCTTAATTTTTTGATGAATCAAGGCATGATAAAGTAATATTAAAATATAAATGATAAATATTAGATATAATTTCTTTAAATTTTATCGTTTAGGTGCAGGCATGCAAACTTACCTTAGATATTTTTTAGTATTGTTTAAATAAAATGATTAAATATCATAAAAAGGATATCTAAATTTCGTAATAGTGTATACGAATAATATCATTATATGTTATCCCCAAATTCATGCTTTTCTTAACCAAAACAGGTGTTAAAATAATCTTAAGTAAAAAAAAAGAGTATTTATGAATTATATACCTCAAAAACATTTCAGTGTTTAGGTTTGATTTTAATATATTTTTTTCTTTTTTATATTGGGTTTAGTTTGCAGAGAAAATTTGAAAACTACATAACAACTTAGTCAAACTTTAAGTTTCGTAAAGATGAACTCAAACTTCATTGTAAATAATTTTCTATTACATAAAAAAATGTTAAGTGACACAAGGTAGTGAATGTTTCAGAAGAAATATCTTATATATAAAATATTCAGTTTAGAGAACTAATCCAATTTATTTTTCTGACCTAGTCCTCAAATGCCATTCTTAAACAAATGATAAAGGAGGAGAAAATCGTTGGCTGCATTACTATTATCTTCATAATTTTTTTATACAACGTTTTCTTATCTAATGCGAGGTTGATCTGAATAATCCCTCTATATTTTATTCTTAGTATTATGATAATTGACTTAGTTGTGAGTCAAAGTTTAATCATTCAGCTTTATTTATTTATTTATTATTTTATAAGTATAACTACTTAGCAATACTAACTTCATAAAACCAGGTTCCAATGCTTTTAATTTTCCAATTTTTCTTCTCGCTTATAAAAAAACGAGTATATTTTATTCTCTTTAGGTTGGACATGCAATCCATTAATTCAATATTACTCCTACTTTACCAACTTTATGAACATGACTGATACTGAATCAGCGAGATTTCTTTATAAAAAGAACGTTGATTATATAATAATCTTACACTTTTTTTCTAAGTTGGTTGCTCTAACTTTTTATTTTATTTTCATTTCAAAGACAAACTAACATTATAATATTTAAGTTCATTAATAATGCGATTAAATATTATGCATTAATAGACAAATATTTTGATAAATTTTTATCATGTTTTTATGGTATAAGTATTTTAGTTAGAAAAATAATACTTAGACACCTTTAAAAAAAATACCATTTTACAACTCATTTGAATTATATAATATATATATTGGCCCTTTAAATAAATAAATAAATAAATATTAAATATGAAGTTGTTGTCTTTTTATTGGTAGGTCCCCTGTATCACCAAATGATAGTTAGTATTTTAACTTACAAAGTACTCCTACGTCATTAATTGGAAGAATATTTTCTACATATTTTTCATGATAACTCATTTTCCAGACAATAACTGAGTGTAGAGATATTGTTCATTGTTCAACGTTCATGTTTGAATGAACCCTGTTTCTAATTGCATTTAGCACACTACACACGTATATAACAAACATTTAATTAATTGTTTATTCATCAAGTGTTTCATTTGAATAGAGGATCAGACTGACGACAATTCTGCCACCAAACCAATCTCTCTCTTGCGTTCTCTCTCTCATTATCATATATACATAATATAGCTTCCAACATTAGACCATACACAGAAAGCCTGTTCACTTTAGTGGTTTATCAATTCCAAATCTTCTCTCATGAGTGGAAAACATGTAGAGGAGAGAAAGAAAATATGAGGGAAAGATATGCACAAAATAGTAACATAGGACTAAAAATATGAAGGGGTCACTGGTAACCTTTTAATTTCAACCTTTCTTTGCTGGGCAGAGAATTTGCAGTTCTACAATCCAATACATCAAGTAAGTACTATTTGCACTTGATAGTTCCCCAATGGTTTATGTTTGATTAATTTGAAATACAGAACAAGAAATTTAATTAGTGATATGAAGCAAACTAGTACATATTTTCATCTTTTTTTATGTTCTTTTTTTTTTTCATGTTAGATTAGTGGTGTGCTTGGTTGCACGTTTAGAACGTGGTTTTTCTGAGTTTTAGATGTGATTTGAAGAAGTTATGGTTGTTGGTTTCTGGTCTCAAACATGATATAGAAACAAACATCCTTGTTTTAATTTGTTGGCATGCATGTTTGAAATCCACAACTGCAGGAGAAGGAGAGAGAGACAAAATGGAGGGTGGGAATTTGAGCCGAAGCATAAGTAGGAGCTTGAGCAGGTCTAGTTGGAGAATGGAGGGTGTGTTTGCGAGTGGGAGATATTCACGAAGGGCTTCAAATATTGATGAGGATGAAGAGGCTCTCAAGTGGGCAGCCATAGAGAGATTGCCAACCTATGACAGGCTAAGAACAAGCATCCTTCAAACTTTTGCAGAGGGTGATCATGCTCGTCCAAACACATTGCAACACAGAGAAGTCGATGTTAGAAAGTTGGATGTGAACGAAAGGCAAGAGTTTATCGACAGAATCTTCAAGGTTGCTGAAGAAGACAATGAAAAGTACTTGAGCAAGTTCAGAAACCGACTTGAAAAGTGAGTTCTCTATCTTTCATCTACGCCCTTCTGCACCAGAATCTCAGAAAGTTTTGTAAATTTTTGTTTTTAATTTGTGTTCAATATTTCTTATTTTATGACTTTGCTTTCTTCCACTTACTTCTGACTTACTCAATCATGAATTAAGTGGACATTTTGTTTTACATATTTTAAGAGAAACAAAAATGAAGGTTAGCTTATGAATGATACAGCTTTGACTTGGTTTGAGGCCGGCAAGGTAAGTTACAACAAATGTTTTTTATTTAAGCGTGCACATGACGTAACTATTCATGTCTCATATTTAAACGGCGTGTCTTTGTCATTTATCAGAACGAACATAAAGAAAATGATGAAAAGATCAAATTCAAAAATGAAAGAGCCTGATTTTAAGAAGATGGGGATTAGTAACCCACAAGATAAATATTCCAAAGGCATTATTGAAGAGAGAAGGGGACGGGGGGCATGAATCTCGAACAATAGTGAGCAAAGAGATGAATAAAGAACTTATTGATCATGTGATTGATTTTTTTTGTGGCTTCCTCCATGCTTAGGGAGGGGAATTTTAGAACTAAATTGAGGGTAGAGGGAGGGTATCCCTCTTCCATTTCATGCACGTGAATAATATTATTACAACTATGAACAGAACAAAATATTTAAAAAATGTTATAGCTACAATTTCTCTGTACCTTTAATGAAGGATCGGATCAAGATAATTCTTGAATGTCTGAAGTGAAATGAAATTGCATTGGATAATGGTAGAAGAAACTAGTGCAATAAACTATTCTGTGGACAAGTCAATGTTCCCAGATGATGTCACAATCACACATGCTTATAGATACACTCTTCTCTGACAAATTGTTCCCTAGTTCAACACTTTATGTAGAACAATTAATATGAACTTGTTTTTTCCAAATGTTCCTATTGCAGAGTTGGTATCCGACTCCCAACAGTAGAAGTGAGGTTTCAAAATTTGACAGTTGAGGCTGATTGCTACATTGGCAGCAGAGCTCTGCCAACCCTACCAAACGTTGCATTGAATATTGCTGAATCAGCTCTTGGTTTATGTGGGATTAGTACCGCAAAGAGAACAAAGCTCACAATTCTTAAAAATGTCTCCGGCATTATTAAACCTTCTAGGTACCACCTCGAGATTTTCATCATTAATTAGCTCGAACCTACCAACTAAAATATTTGAAGCCTAGGTCTATTTGTTCATTATTATAATTTGGGTTGGTGTAACGTAACCATTCTTATTGTTTACATAGGATGGCCCTTTTGCTTGGTCCCCCTTCTTCAGGGAAAACGACCCTTTTGCTGGCATTGGCTGGAAAATTGGACAATGATTTGAGGGTAGATTGCAAGCCTTTCATTTTCTTGACTAAGCTATAATAGGAAAGAAAATCAAAATTATTACTCTTCCTAGCTTCCATTTTTCTAGCACGTGGAGTTGAATAACATCATTGGTGATGGTGCATAACAGGAGTTTTGTTTGAATGAAACAGGTACGAGGAGAAATTTCCTACAACGGATACAAGCTTAATGAGTTTGTCCCTAGAAAGACTTCAGCATATATCAGCCAAAATGATGTACATATTGGAGAAATGACAGTAAAAGAAACACTCGATTTCTCAGCTAGATGTCAAGGAGTTGGAACACGATATGGTACTTAATAACAATTCACTTTGTGAAATCCTTAACTAATTTTCTAGTGGAAGCATTTGTAACCAATAGAAACTTGTTTGACAAATATGTTAATGTAGACCTATTAGCCGAGCTTGCTCGAAGGGAAAAAGAAGCTGGAATATTTCCGGAGGCAGAACTTGACCTTTTCATGAAGGTATTAATTAGTTATTATGTCTCAAAGACCAAACAACCCAGAAGAACTATCACAGGCTTGTTAATTTATTACATTGTTCTCACATTTTAAAACAATTTTAGGCTACTGCAATGGAGGGAACAGAAAGCAGTCTCATTACTGACTATACTCTCAAAGTGAGTGATTTTTCTTACACAACATTTATGGTTTGGAAGAGAAGGAAAAACGAGGCATATGGTTCAAGTTCATCTTGACAACTCATCTAGACAAAGATTATCCATTCCCACCCACAAAAGTCCAAACCATGATCTCACAACTCTGCTATCCATCTTTTCAATTAATGGTCAAAATGTTATAAAAAATAATAACTTGTTGTTGTTTGATGTATGGATAGATACTGGGGCTTGATATTTGCAAAGATACCATCGTGGGTGATGAAATGCACAGAGGAGTGTCTGGTGGCCAAAAGAAGCGTGTAACCACAGGTAATAAACTGAACTCAAAACACGTCCTAAATTCCTCTGTTCCTAAGCTTCTGTCATAGTTTTCTACTCTTAGTTTTTCAGTCCAAACATTATCTTTATGTTTGAAAGGCTTGGTTTCTTGAACTCATACTAAGGTCAAAGAAGCAGGCTCATCCAATAAAAAATTCCCAAGTTTTTAAGATATAGCCACATGTACTTGGCTGACTAAGAGGTTTTTGAGAAATTAATTATTTTTATATATAAAAATTCCCACAATTTTCTCTATAACCATGACTCATGAGTGAGAAGAGAAAAAAATTAGTTTGATAAAATAAAATATCCCTTTGAAATCAATTAAAAAATACACGTGTAAATAAAGTTCTAGAAGTTTAGTGGAATTAATATGATAGCAAGGGTTGACTAATTCAATGTGAGAGTGATATATGAATTGATTTTTGAACGAGATGTGTGTAGGAGAAATGATTGTGGGGCCCACTAAAACATTGCTGATGGATGAGATATCAACGGGTCTTGATAGCTCCACGACATATCAAATAGTGAAATGCTTCCAACAAATCGTGCACCTCACTGAAGCAACCATATTCATGTCGCTACTCCAACCCGCTCCGGAGACGTTCGATCTCTTTGATGATATCATCTTGATATCGGAGGGTCAGATTGTGTATCAGGGCCCACGTGAGCACATCCTTGAGTTCTTTGAATCTTGTGGATTTAGATGCCCTGAAAGAAAGGGAACCGCAGATTTCTTACAGGAGGTACGCCTCACAATATTGTTATCAAATAATTAAAATAGAAACATTCGAAGGTAAAGATTTGAGTAAACTTGATTTTATTAACCGACAGAAATGTTAACATAAACTTACTCAGTTAATTATTTCAACAAAACACAATAAATTATTCGAATATTTTCCCTAAGCAATCATCTTAATGTTTTGAAAATAAAATCAATACCCAGAAATTAAATCAATCTGGATAAATTTCAAACAACAGACTTTAAGAGAAGAAAATAAAATAAACTAATATGATAAAATTAATCATTTTTTTCTAAATAAATTAAAATTAATTTCTCTAGTTCACTTTTTTACTTTAATTTCTGAATAATATTTATAATTTCTAGATAAACTAGTTTTTTTGTAAATGGCTATAAACATATCAAAGTTCAACATTTTTACTCAAAAAAAAGTCTTAATGGTAAGATTTTACAACAAAACTTATATGAAACTAGAAGTTAATTTAAATTGGATTACTATATGAAAAAAAAAAAAAAAAAAAAAAAAAAAAAAAAAAAAAAAAAAAAAGCCTATTCAACAAGGTAGCAGATATTCTAACCCCCCCTCCCCAAAAAAAGAAAAAATAGGTTACTGTATTTATATAATAAATGAAGTGCCACTAATACCTGAGTTGGTAAATAAATGAAGAACAACCAATACCTTAATTGTTTGGAATATCATTAAATACACAGCAATGCTATGAGCAATTTTTGGAGAAAATTTCTCCATAATCGCTCCAAGAAAAGATATTATTATTATTATTATTCTTTTTATCAATTATTACACAAGGGAATGACACTCGTTAATTTTGCATAGGTTACTTCAAGGAAAGACCAAGAACAATATTGGATAAACAGAAGCATACCATACCGTTACATTACAGTGAGCGAGTTTGCAAACAGATTCAAGCAATTCCATGTTGGAATGCAACTTGAGAATGAACTCTCTGTGCCATTTGACAAATCAAGGGGACATAGAGCAGCTCTTGTTTTCAAGAAATACACAGTGCCCACAATGGGACTTCTTAAAGCATGTTGGGACAAGGAATGGCTACTAATCAAGAGGAACTCTTTTGTCTACATATTTAAGACAAGTCAAATATGCATTCTTGGTATCATAGCTGCAACTGTGTACTTGAGGACCGAAATGCATCAAAGGGATGAGGGTGATGCAGCAGTTTACATTGGTGCAATTTTGTTTACCATGATCATGAACATGTTCAATGGTTTTTCTGAATTACCACTCACCATTGCAAGACTTCCAGTATTCTACAAGCACAGAGACCACCTTTTCCATCCTCCTTGGACCTATACCCTCCCTAACTTCTTACTACGAATCCCCATTTCTATCTTTGAGGCTATTGTTTGGGTACTTCTCACATACTACCCAATAGGATTTGCACCTGAAGCTAGCAGGTAACCTTAATTATCTCTTTTTACTTCATATTTTATATGTTTTTTACGCCTACAAATGATGCAAATTTAATCATAAAATTGGACAAAAAATAAATACTAGTACTAAGTTTCACTTTTGTCCAACTTTCAGGTTTTTCAAGCACTTGTTGGTAGTGTTTCTTATCCAACAAATGGCAGCTGGGATGTTTAGGCTCATATCTGGAGTTTGTAGGACAATGATTATTGCTAACACTGGTGGAGCCCTTATGCTGCTTCTTGTTTTTCTACTTGGAGGTTTTATCCTTCCTAAACGTAAGTGACTAAACTAAACCTCTTAATGCATCATGTAACTTTTTCAAAGAATGTGCTCTTCTTGATGTTTAAACCTCTTGATGTTAATAGGTAACATTCGAGATTGGTGGATTTGGGGTTACTGGATTTCACCATTACAATATGCGTACAATGCTTTGACTGTGAACGAATTATTTGCTCCAAGGTGGAGCAAACCGGTAATTAAGTAGCATAAATTTTCAATAGTAGATGCAAGTGTTGATTCAATGGCTTAACATGAAATTATTTTTCACTTCAATTTTCCTGTTTTGTAGTCTACAGATGGCATAACCCCAATCGGTTTAGCTACATTAAACAACTTTGACGTTTTCGCTGAGAAAGATTGGTACTGGATAGGTGTAGGTGCTCTCTTAGGCTTCACTGTTCTGTACAATGTTCTCTTCACCTTTGCACTCATGTACCTTAATCGTAAGAACTCATAATCTAATCAAAATTTCAATTAATTACTTCCTTCACCATTTGTTTAGTGCTGATAATGCTTTTATTGTATCTTCTATAATTTGATTCACTAGCTATTGGAAAAAAACAAGCAATAATATCTGAAGAAGAAGCAACGGAAATGGAAACTGGAGGAAACTCTAGGGAAGAGCCTAGACTTCTAAGGCCAGAGCCCAACAGAGAGATTGCTCATCAGCCATTATCTTCTACTGATGGAAACAACACACGTAAATATCAAACTAGATAACTTTGATATTGAGGGATTTAGCTATAAGTGTACCTTTTGTAATATAACTAAAGAAGCTTCTCAAAAACATTGCCTTGTACATAAATAATTTCAGGAGAAGTGGCAATGCAACAAATGAGTAGCCGAGGCCATCCTACTGGAATGAGAAATGTTGATTCAATGCGTGAATCAACCTTTGGTGTTTCCCCAAAGAAAGGAATGGTTCTGCCTTTTCAGCCACTTGCTATGTCTTTTGATAGTGTTAATTATTATGTGGATATGCCTGCTGTAAGAACCCTATCACCCTTTTAATATAACTTTTTATCATTCATAAATAATGGTAAATATAGAGGAAATTTTAACTTGTAATAGGAAATGAAAGAGCAAGGAGTGACCGAAGATAGACTACAATTACTTAGGGAAGTAACTGGTGCCTTTAGGCCTGGAGTTTTAACTGCTTTAATGGGAGTCAGTGGAGCTGGAAAGACAACTTTGATGGATGTTTTAGCTGGGAGAAAGACAGGTGGCTACATTGAAGGAGATGTTAGAATATCCGGTTTCCCAAAGAATCAAGAAACATTTGCAAGAATTTCTGGCTACTGTGAGCAGACTGATATTCATTCACCCCAAGTTACAGTTCGAGAATCTTTGATCTATTCTGCTTTCCTTCGGTTACCTAGAGAGGTCAATAATGAGGAAAAAATGGTTAGCACTAAATATTATATCTTTTTTTGTCTTATCTTTTCTATGAAGTTGCATAAAAGAATGATTCTCATATTCCTTTTTCTTACTCTCTATAGAAATTTGTTGATGAAGTAATGGACTTGGTCGAGCTAAACAATCTCAAGGATGCTATAGTTGGGCTTCCAGGTGTTACGGGGTTGTCTACCGAACAAAGAAAAAGACTAACAATTGCTGTTGAACTTGTTGCCAATCCTTCAATTATTTTCATGGATGAACCCACTTCAGGTCTCGATGCAAGAGCAGCAGCCATTGTGATGAGGACTGTGAGAAACACTGTTGACACTGGAAGAACAGTTGTATGCACAATTCACCAACCTAGTATTGATATCTTTGAGGCTTTTGACGAGGTACCAACAAACTCATAATTTGTACGTGTCATGTGTTTTTCTCTTTATCTCCATTACTCTTTGGTACATAAAAATTTTCTTGTGCACCAGTTGTTGTTGATGAAGAGAGGAGGCCAAGTGATATACTCAGGACCATTAGGAAGGAATTCACACAAGATCATAGAATATTTTGAGGTAATACAACAAAATAATTACGAATTTTTTATGTAATAAGGGATTCAAGTTTAACATCTAACTCCATGTTCATTCCTTGATCAGGCAATCCCGGGGGTCCCAAAAATTAAGGATAAGTACAACCCTGCCACATGGATGTTAGAGGTAAGCTCTATAGCAGCTGAAGTTCGACTTGGAATGGATTTTGCTGAGTACTACAAATCATCATCTTTATACCAGTAAGTCTACAAACATCTATCTAGGATACTAAACTAATGTTGTCTAGTGAGTTTGATTAAGCTGACATATATACATACTCATGAGTAGGCGAAACAAAGCTCTTATAAGGGAACTAAGTGCACCTCCTCCAGGAGCAAAAGATTTGTACTTTCCCACTCAGTATTCTCAATCCACTTGGGAACAATTCAAATCTTGTTTATGGAAGCAATGGTTGAGTTATTGGAGAAGTCCAGATTATAACCTTGTCAGATTTTTCTTCACCTTAGCTGTAGCTCTCGTGGTGGGGACTGTATTTTGGAGGGTTGGCAAAAAAAGGTTTAAAGTCACTACCTTAATTGAACACACATCATCTAACTTTGTTCTCTATGCATTTTGTTATTACAACTATTTCTTCTGTCGTATTTTTGCAGGGGAAGCACAAGTGATTTGAACACTATTATAGGAGCTCTATATGGATCTATATTTTTTGTTGGTGTTAACAATTGTCAAACTGTTCAACCAGTAGTGGCAGTTGAAAGAACAGTGTTTTATAGAGAAAGAGCTGCTGGAATGTATTCTGCTTTGCCTTATGCCATTGCACAGGTTAAAGGGTGTATTTTTTTAAACAATTATAAAATTTTCTGCATCTTGTACCTGTTGCTTATTATGCTAGCATTGTCGTTTCGTTTGCAGGTTGTTTCTGAAATACCATATGTATTTGTTCAAACTATTTATTTTGCATTCATAGTGTATGCTATGGTGAGCTTTGAATGGAAAGTGGCAAAGGTCCTTTGGTTTTTCTTTGTTAGTTTTTTCTCCTTCTTGTACTTCACATATTATGGGATGATGACTGTTTCCATCACACCAAACCACCAAGTGGCATCAATCTTGGGAGCAGCATTCTATGGACTCTTCAATCTCTTTTCTGGTTTCTTTATCCCAAGACCAGTAAGTACTGTTCCAATTTGGTTATTATGCATCAATATATAAGAATTACTCTTATCATTTTGACTAACATAATTGCTCTATCAACCTTGGTATTTCAGAAAATTCCAAAATGGTGGGTTTGGTATTATTGGATTTGCCCAGTAGCATGGACAGTATATGGGTTAATTGTCTCACAATATAATGATGTAGAGATAGACATTGCTGTGCCTGGTCAGAATAATCAAACCATCAAGCACTACATTGAAGACCATTATGGGTTTAAACCGGACTTCATGGGACCAGTTGCCATTGTTTTGGTCGCTTTTCCAGTCTTCTTTGCCTTTGTATTTGCCTTCTCCATCAAAACATTAAACTTCCAAACCAGATAAAACACAACAAATCAGCAAGGAAGTTATGTTCTTGCAAGTTTTACTCGTGAATTTACCTTATGTATGTCTAGAGATAGCAAATTTATACTCAATTTATAAAACAGTGATAGCATTTTAAGGTTGTTTGTTTGGTAAATATAAATTATATTGATTCTGTAATTTTTATATATGTTGTCGACTTTTTCAGCAGGTATTATTATTGTACTTGCAACAACTTTTCCCACTTAAAAAAATGTTTTCACTTTTTTATTGACACTTTAAATGTGTTAATCCGCGCAATATTAAGATTATCTTTTCTCAAATAGTTTTTTTACAATATGTATTCTATTTATTATTTTCATGCAAATTTTGTTGGGCCTGTATGAACAAAGATTAGAAAGAGGGCAATACTATGAGATTTTGTTTCATATACTAGAGTGCAGTGGTCAGTAATAAAGACCAGAAAAAAGGTTTACAACTACGATATTAGTAGGATCTTTCTTTTAGGCTCAAGAGCCTTTAAAGAACCAAGAACGAAATTGGAAGCAAGAAAATTGTTGGAACATAATAACATTTTGTTCTATCTAGTTTATACAGTCATACTTGTTTCTGGAAAAATAAAGATAATCATTAAATACAACTGAAAAACTAGATTTACAATGAAACATTTCAGTACTAGATTAATGAGGCATTGTAACATGGACAACACCTTCTATTTTTTTTTTTCATTTAATAAGCTCTCATTTTCCTGAAGTAACTATTCATTATTTGGTTTCATATATATTATTTTGGGTGTCATACAAAATTTCGTTGGATCTGTCACATCAAAATTTGCGAAGAAGATTATTGCCCTTGTCTAAGAGCATTTTTTTAATTAGTAGGAATTGAACTAATTGACAACAAGCAAAATTATATGTGGATTTTTTATTAGAACTTTGCACCTTAAACATGTGAAAATTGAGTGATTGATTGGGTTGCTGAACAAAGAATATTTATCATTTCACTTCACCCTGAATGATAGAGATGTTTGGGCTTTTTCTGTGACAGTTATATAAAGGATCAAAACAAAAAGGCCCAATGACCCAACATTAGCACAAATAGGAGTGCTTCTTCATGCACCTCCAAGTAGTTTTTGGGCCACCTCTAAAATTTGCAAAACAGACAAAAATATTCTTAATTTTGTATTGTACAGATCATTTTGTCCTTGCACCCTAATTCTTAGAAACTCTTCTCCTTCCATCTTTGTTACTCGTCCACTGCATGCGGCACCTCCCCTTCATTCCGAGCTGCGATTTGGGTGCCCATTTCAATCCGAAATTGTCAATTAACATTGCATTTTACAATCATTTGAGGTAGGTATCATCTATTGTAAGATTTGTAGTGTATTTGGAGAGATTTCGTGTTTTGAAATTGTTTTTGTTGCAGAACCACCCATTCTGTAACATGTATACGGATCCGTATACACGTTGCGAAATGGGTAGTTCCGCAACTCATTGGGAGGTGTCCGGACGTGTTGCAGAACCATCCATTCCGCAACTTGTATACAGATCCGTATATATGTTGCAGAATGGATGATTTCGCGACACATTTGAACACCTTGTAGTGTTACTCCGCTGCTACCTCGCCGAGCCGCCGTTGTTCTACTCCTCCACACAGATGCAAACTTCTCACCTACACTACCATCCATAATCTTGCACCACCACCAACATCTCAACTTTAATATCCCACCTCTATTTATTGTTTTATTATTTTTTAAAATTAAAGATAATATGATAATTTACTAAATTGCAGTTTTAAATTTTTGAAGTGCCCCAATAAATAACACTTGTGCAGGAAGATGCACTCCACAAATAGACATGAATGTGAACCCATAGCACCTATGAACTTGGTTTAGGCCACAGGACGAAGGGCAGGTTGGCACTGCTAAATCCTACCTATAAACTATTGATAATATTTATTTTGCCTTTTTTTTCTCCTTTTTTTACCTTTCCGTGTGAGGGAAAATTTCTGATTCTTTCTTGGAACGAGTGGAGGCACAGGCTAAGTTTGTGTAGGAATTGAATTTTGGAAGATGATTATGTTATAGAATTTATTAAATTAAAAACAAAATGGTGGTGAATAAAAAATTGGTGGAAAGAAGAGAAAAGGTAATGAATTGCAGGTTGATTATGGGAAAGCGTGTGGGGGCGCATTGGGAGGTTTTGGTGGTCCTCCTTTCTTTTCTGACCTTGCTTTAAAGGACGCGGCGACCTGAACGTGGTTTATCCCTGCCCACAAAACTATAACCTATCTTAACTATTTTAAAAATTATAATTTATATCTTCATTCTTCATTTACTTCAAAGTTAATTTAGATATGTTTTCAAACAAATGTTATGCTATTAGATGTCCCAAGTATATTAGAGATATATCTCAAAACTTTAAATTCAGTATAAATATAGTCAAATTATAAGATATGAGTTAAAATAAATTTTATTTTATTAAATAGATAAACTAAATTTAAACTATTTTTTAGTATAATATTATAATATTTTTTAATATAATATAAGATTCATTTATATTAAATTTAAATTAATTTTACAAAACTTATTTAGATTCAAAATTTAAATATTTTAATCTGTTAGCAAATTTATTTGCAATAACATCAACAATTTGACTAAAATGATGTACTGCATTAATAGGTGTGCCAGTGTCAGAGGGAAATCAGGGTTAAAATCTGAACATGCCCCGGATTTTACAGTCCAAACCCGTGAACTTTTAGATATTTCCTTAATACCGTCTACCAATGGAAGTATACTTGGGGTGATTTTAGTTATAAAGTTTTAATTTTAAAAAATTAAAATTATTTTACAGATGTGAATATTAGGTTTTTCTGATTTTCATTTTTTATTCATCTTAAAAGGAGTATTGTTTAGGATAGATTATGGTGTGAGATGTTTTTGAGACAAATTACATGTCTGATTGTAGCTTGTTTTAACTGCATATATAACATGATAATATGATAAAAAAAATAAAAATCCTCAAAAATTATATTTGAAATATGTATTGGTAATACAACTCATCCAATAACTATCCCCATCTTTCTAATCAAATATAACATTTCTCCTCTACTTTTTGTTTAAAGCAATTGAAAATTTATAAAAAATAAATAAAAAAATGAATATAATAACGTGTGTACGAGGTTATAATTTTAACATCTTACATAAACCATATATTCATGTAATATAACTTAAATAAAGTAATTTCTACTACAAATTATGATAAGTTCTTTTTTATTAATTATAAAAAAGTATTTAAATCTCCAACTCATATACAAACTAAGATAAATAAAATATGTATCGTGTATGATTATTTTTGCATTTATGTTTAGGTTTCATAAATATTTGATAATATTATTTAAACTAAATATCATGATATACATGTATATTATTTAAATTAAATATCATTATATACATGTTTCTCTTAAAGTATTATTAGTTATATACATGTTTCTCTTAAAGTATTATTAGTGACTTTCTTAAAACATAATTTAAAGCAGAAATATTTATTATAATATTTTTTACTATAATATTTACTATGATATTTTTTATTTTAAATAATACCTAAAAAATATGGTTGAAAGTCAAAAATTTATAGACTAATATTTAGGTCATGGACTAAATTTTAAGTCACAATTTAGCTACAATTTTTAAGCCATAAAATATATTATTGTGGATATATATTTTCAAAAATTTGATTTTTCAAATAATGAAATTATTGTAATACATTATCTTTTTTCAGAAGATTGTGCCTTGACAACTCTGTACTATTCTTCTTGTTTTATGTTATATAAAAATTCAACAATTTATATTTTGATTAACTTTGTTAAAAATAAAATATAAAATATGATGATATTTTGTTGGTAAAATGAAAGGGTTTTATTTAGAACATATACTCTAAGACACAAGTTTGATCGATGATATAATATTTTACAATTTTATTTTAATCTGATAAGTAATGTTTTGTTAAAGGATAAACACATAGTTTGTGTTTTTAAGAAACATTCTTTGTATTTATTGTATGTTGTAGAAAAGTTTGCTTCTTTTGTTTGTTAAGATAATCCACATTTTTTAATGAAAAATATTTTTTGGTAAATTAGCTAAAGTTGTTATGGTTTAATAATTTCCTGACATGTAAATGGTCTACTATATAACATACTATTTGGTTTGTATGGTTATGCATTTACACAATTTCAAATAAAAACACTCTGATCAAGGATGGATAATTATTAAGATGATGCTCTAAGAGGATAAGAATATTCAAAGCATGCATGGAGTCCATTTAAGGAATTCTCTATATTCAAAATAATTAAGCAAAAGAAAAATTATTCAATTGAGTTAAAATTACTCAGAGACAAAAAAATATTGTAACAACTTTTTTTTAATGTTTATATAAGTAAATTCTTCATGAATGATTATATATATATATATATATATATGATATATCATACTTAATACAAGAACCGGAGCTATGATTTGTAAAGTGTTGAGATATTATTGATCACGTACCATGACTTTATATATTTTTGACCTTCAAACTGAAGTAAATGAAAAAGAATCAAATTTATGAACGAGAAATAATAGAGAGAACTACCTTTGTTCTTTAGAGAGGGAATAATTTTTTTTAATCTTTACATAAATATTGTTTATTTATAAGATATTTTATACAATTATAACTATAAATTATTAATCATAGTAATTTAGTTAAGATAAATTTATAGTTCTTTTAGTAAAAGGTTTATTTCAATTTATGTAAAAGATTTTAGTGTGCATATTTCATCAATTTGGAAGTTACAATTTTTTTACTTGGTGTCTATCTTTAGTATTGATTTTACACTAGATTTATCATGATTAAATAATTATTTTTTATTTTTTATATTTTGGTTTGTGTCAAAATTGATACCCTCAACAGATTTTCAACATGTTTTTTATTTAAGAATCTAATAAATGTGTTAATTTACATATACTCTTGAATTAAAAGGTTATATTATGTTTTAACTTATAGGACTTGACTTATTTTTTCTTCCGAAGTTTTGTGAGATTTTGATTTTCGTAAAATGAAGTATATCTTTCAAGTGAGATTGTTCAATTGAATTTTGTTTAAACTTTGTTTTAGCATTTATTTTCTAAAAGAATTTTAAAGCACAATTTTATTATTATTTTTTAAATACCACCTCATATTTTAAGTTACAACTATTGTTATTATAAATAATAAACACATTTTGTATTAGAAAACAAAACTCGTTCACATCCATGCGTTTTCAAAATCCATCTATTTCAATAAACTTGTGCAAAATTTATACTAAACCAAATAAAAGTCCTCATGTGTACATTATTCAGAAATAGATTTTAACTTCTGTTTGGTTTTATGTTTCATGTGGTCTGATATGAGAGGTAGAAGCTCCACCAGATGCATCTAAATAGACAGTTAATCCTTGTTTGGTGTGTCCTTCTTTGGAATTATCGCGTTACTTAAAGCAATAGCAGAGAGGGTTGGTAAGCGCGTTCTGGTGACCAATTGAATGCTCTCTGCTCTGTGCTAGCCATGTGTGACTAAATGGCTTGAGATTTTGGTTGGAAGTTGAAATCCCAAAACCCATTAATACTAATCAGATAATCACAACATCAATTAAATTAAATTAATTAAATTGCTCTACAAGTTTTCCAACTTCCTTTTATTGACTTCACACAACCCACTGTTGCATCCACCAGTAAGAGATTTGGAGTGCCTTAACAAGTTAATTACAGATTTATTTGAATAAATATAAGTAGTAAACAATTAATTGCTTTTAAAAATATAAAATTATATGTTTTTACCTGGAAAATAAATTTTCAAATAAAATCTACCGAGTTATATCATTCTATATTTGTTAACTAATTTAACTATTTTTTAATTGGTTCAATATAAATGAAAGACTTTTAATATTATTACATATAGTAATAAAATAAATGATTTTTTTGAATATTATTAATCAACTAATTAATATTTATTAATAATTTTCTAAAATATTTATATTTTTAAAAAGTAGTCCCAAATAGAAAGTGTTTATTACTTATTAAATCAATAATAAATAAAGTAATTCTAAAAAGTTTAGAGAGAAAAGTATATTTAATAGCTTACTTTCACACTAATAAAATAATATGTACTATACATGATTGAAATCTATTCAGTCAAGAAGACTATGCCTAACTTAAAAAGTACTGAAACATTGCGTCCAATAATCATGATTAATATTAATTAAATATTTTAAGTCAATAAAATTACTTTTAAAAATCGTGACAATTCACGACTATAATAAAACAATGTTGTTATTTGTTTATATAAACAGTATAACATTATCTTATGAAATGTATGTTTTCATACCAATATTTTAATATTTTGAATATTAAATATTTAGTTAAATATCAAATAATGTTTTACAGATGTGACATTTCAACCGAAATTCAAACAAAAATTAACATGTAAAACTTTCTAAAAACATATCTGAGCAAAAGATTGTGTAAGAACAAAACACAAGATCAGTTAATCACATGAAAAAGGACAGGAGGATTTGACAAGAATACATATGCGACAGAATTATCTACGTTTTCATCTATTCTGAATTTTAACAGAAATGTTTGAGAGTTTAGGTTTTACATGTCATTAGTATAAAAAATATTTGTAAGTAAGATAGAGAGAATGATGATGATGATGTGGTCTAGGACATGACATAATAGTAAGATGGCCCTACTCTATGACTCAGCAAAAACGTGCATTGTTATCATCCACAACATCATATGGTCATCCCCATCTATGACTCATCCAATGCAACTCTCTTGTATTACAAACCACTCCATTTTTCAGCCATTCATTCTTCTTTTAGTTCCACTTTTCTCTCCTCTTCACTCTCTTTATGATTATAGGGTTAAAAGATTAAATGATTTATGGAAAAGTTCATTTAAGAAAAGGGTAATTTAGAAATAACACAGTCATTTTCATTTTATGTTTCTATATTTTTTTTCTATTGTCTAATAAAAATATTAATTTAGTTATTAAACATCTACTTTGAAAAGTACTATCAATACTCACACTTAAAATATTTACTTACATCGTATCACCTATCTTATGTGGTACATTTGTCCTGTCGTTATTTTATTTTATATTATTTTAATTGTAAAGATAATTATTAAAATTTTACTATGAATCTTCAAGTGTATAGCATGTGTAACAAACTTAGAATATAAATTTTAAATATAAAAATAAAATAAAATAATGTTTACCTCCCGGATCGTGGGTTTGATAGTCACACTAGTATAATAACACCATAATACAAAACAAAAAAACAGAAAACACCATTGTATGATCATAGTAGTTACAGTTACTTGAATAAAAAACGAATATGCTGTTTGTGTGATCCCATGATTAAGAGGTACCATGGCATGTCGTTTGCCCTTTTTCTATAAAGAGTATGAAAGAACATTGTTTATTATCTTTATATGTGTTTGAAAAGAAGTCACAAGTTTATATATGTTAATTTAATTAGTCTAGCAGTTAATCTGATTAAAAGTTTTTTGATATACTATTTAATGATTTTTAAAATGTATTTTTACAGTGTTATTTAGTTTATAACTTATAGACTTTAAGTATTCATTTTTAACCGTCTATACAATGACAAGTAGCATTATACTACTGAATGTTAAACGTTTTGTTCTAATTAATTAATTAATTAGTTGTATGTTCGAATTATTTAATTGGATGATCCATTTTTAATTTTAATTAAAATGTTAGACAATTTATATAAGTTATTTTTTATATTGAAAAAACATATAAAATGTGGATTTCGGTGATCAATTTATGCATTATTTTAATTTAATATTTCTTAGAAACTCTATGTATTTTATTCTTGATTTTTCAGTTACTCATAAAAATAAATTTAATCTTGAATAGTTTTTCGAATTGTTAAAAAGTATATAATTTTATATGTTATCTTTAAAATTATTCAAAAACGGAAACGAGTACCTCAAAATAAAATAAAATGTTTTTTTACATTATTAATGATTTGTTTAATAATCTTATTGACTTATATTATTCTTAAGTGACAAACAATACAGTAAAAACTTATTTATAATTTAATTATTTTATGAAGAAAACTTTTCACTTCGATTATTTATGATTTCAGAGTGATAAATATAAAAAAAAAGGTCAAATTAGTTGATATTCTCATCTGTCAATATTTGTATTTGTAATTATTTCCAAATAAAAAACAATATCCTTACTGAAAATAATAAAGTTATTTACTAATTTATTTTAAAAAAATATCATTACCAGTCTCTAATAAAGTATTTAATCATAAGGACATATTTAATTATCCTTGTCCACTTTGTAATATTCAACCCATAACTTCGTTAATCATTTCTCTACAAAAAAAATTATTAGTACTATTAATCATGACTGTTTTGAGAGTTAAATAAATACTAAACACATAAATTATTCAATGCACTATTAAAAAAAATTAATGATGTACCAGATCTGATAGATAAAAAAAAGTTAAAAGTAATAATAAAATTTTATAATGAATAAAAGTTTATCTCATTAATATTAAAAAAATTAAAATCTAATTTAAAATAAATTTAACACCACTTACTAAATATTTCTATAATACTAATGCATCAATTAGTGGAGTCATAAACTTAAACAAGAAAGTTATAGGTAAAATTAAAAAGTGATAATATATACCTAAAACACCCATATAGTACAATAGAAGAGTATGATGGAGGAAAGAGACATGATATTGTTTTGTTGTTAAGTGGAAGGACGTCTAAACCCAAACAACATACCGACAGGTGCAAGAATTTTTTGATTGAATCTCTCGTGAAAGTTTTGAGAAAACAGACACCACTTTCTGTAAATCTCAAAGGAATGGATCCAAACCAAATCATCCCATCTTACGGCTTCAAATCATTCTTACATATTGATGCATCATCATAGTGGCACCACTAGTAATTACTGAACCCTTAAACCCTTTTTCATTGGCTACATGTCATAACACAATAATAATTACACCCACATCACATTGGAACTTCCCACCATTCCAACTTCCTTCCACAACCATAGATTCATCAATTAATCTCACTACTCATAAAAAGATTTTGATATATTATAGAATTTAAAATCCTAAGTTTTTAATTATAAAATATTTCTTTTAATAAAAAATAGTTTAGCAGTCTACATTTACTAAATGATTTAAGGAAACAGTCTTAAAAATACTGTGTAAAGAGGGGCGTCTATACAGGTAAAGCCCCACTGATTCTGTGTCTTTTGTTTGAATATTCTTGTGAGAGAAAAAAACATGGAAAATAGTTTTTGAACAAGTCCAGGGTAGTTAGGTAATATCACAGGATGTAGTGTTGTGTTGTGTTTTGTTCATGCACTTGCACGCACCAACCCTTTATAAGGTTAGCTTTAGAGAAGAGTTTCTCTCAAGTTGTTTGCTTCTGTTGTGATCTGTGTTGTGTTGTGTTTATTGTTGGTGTGTTGTGCAAAGTAGCTAGTAAGGTAAAAAGGGAGAGGGAGGAGCAGAGAGACAGAGGGAAAGAGAACTGAAGAGAATTTGTGTTACAAGTTGTCTCATTTCTTTCTCTCTCCCTAAACCCACAGAGCCACCGCACCATTCTTCTCCTCTCTCTCTCTCTCTCCGACCATCATGTTCTCATCAACCAGATGCGCTTTCCTGGTAATTTTCTCTCACACCAATCTTTTGATTCCACACGCAGATTTGCACCATTTTTTGTTAATCGTTAGATTTCACCTTGCCTTGTCTTTTACACTTCTGCTCTGGATTTTTTTTATCATATATGGATTCAATCTTGGTAAAATTTCTTCAAAATTGATGGGTTTTCTGGGTTTATGATCTGGCTAAAAAAATGGATTTTTCTTCTGAATTTCACGAGAATGGCTGATTTGTTGATCTGGGTGCTGATAATTTGTCTGATTTTTCCCCTCTTGTGAATTTTTTTTGCTCAGAGCAACTCAGGGTTAGGTGGGCGTGGCAGCATCTGTGATGCGCCGAGGAACCGTTCAGCTCCGATGAGAGTGGTGTGCATGACCCCAAGCAGCAGCAGGACAGGTGACAGAAACAGCGGCGTTGTGATGGAGACGCCGTTGAAAGAATTGAAAAAGGATTCCCCGGCGCCTGACGCTGACGGTTCCTCCGGTGGCCCTCAAGATGTGTATGGGGAGGATAGAGCGACGGAGGACCACTTTGTTACCCCTTGGAGTGTCTCCGTTGCTAGGTAACACTCTTGATTTTCTTCATTGTTTTCATGTTTTTATTTAGCCTTTACGTTCTTTATTTTTAGATTCAAATCACATGATTGGATCTTTGTGTTTGTCACTGCCTGAATTGGGATTCCTTGAGAATGGATTGAACATGGTTTTGGTGTTTTATGGATGAAACGCAAGTTTTTATTTATTTATTTATAGAGAGATTTAAATAAGTGCCGTGTGGTTAATTTATACATCCATTTCAGATTTATGCATCTTTGTTTATCTTGAAGATATTTTTTCTATTACTGTCTTTGGATTATAAAGAAACAATTTTCACTTATGATGTGACTAATTATTATAAATATCACGGGTCCTAAATATATCAATCTTTCTGATTTTACTCTGGTGGCAGCTAGATTTCAAGAATCCAGATATATTTTGTTTCTTTTGTTTTTATTTTGGGGTTGCATGTAATATGTTCTTTCTCTTGTTTTTGCGTGGACTGAATGTGATGTTCTTGATGGCTTAGTTCAGTTCTAATTTTAAAATGAAGAAAACAATACTTTTTTCTTAATGTTTATGTGATACTTTCTTTACTATAACCAGAGACTATTTAGCCGTCATGTATGTTCTTGATTCTTAGCCGCATCTTGTTTTGTAGTGGTTATACACTGTTACGAGATCCTCACTTCAACAAAGGGCTTGCCTTCAATGAAAAAGAGAGGGATGCCCACTACTTGCGTGGTCTTCTTCCCCCAACAGTTATTCCCCAAGAAACTCAGGTAATATCTTAACATAAACTATCTCAAATCTTTTTTTTTTTTTTAAACCTTCCAACACAATAAATTGTGGGTTGCATGCACCATCTATTCAAAGTTATTGCCACTTTATTGGTCAGGTAAAGAAAATGATCCAGCACATACGCCAGTATCAAGTTCCATTGCAGAAGTACATGGCAATGATGGATCTTCAGGTTTGGCCTAGCGTACAATTATTTCAATGATACAGTTTTTTATGAGATGCCTTTTTAATTTTATCTAACAGTTTGAGAATACATTCTGAAAAAATGCATGCATCTGTAAAGGATTTTCTGTGGTCATTCCCTTCTGGTCTTAATTTTATTTGGCTTAATTAAGATTTAAAATGCTCATAAATTTAGATAATTTTAATTGAGTCTTTATTAAAAAAAATAGTTTTGTTGTGTGTTCAAAATATTTTTTTATTTTCATCTAAGTACCCTACCTTGATTTTACCGTCAACAGGTTGTGGCAGTTGTTTCTTTCTTCTTTCTGTCTCTAACTTACGGATCAACTTGTTCAATTATTAATGCTTTCACTTTAACATCTCACGTGTTGCAGGAGAGAAACGAAAGGCTATTTTACAAACTTCTTATTGATCACGTTGAAGAGTTACTCCCTGTTGTTTATACTCCAACTGTTGGTGAAGCTTGCCAGAAATATGGGAGCATCTTTATGCGTCCTCAAGGTCTTTATATAAGTTTGAAAGAGAAGTGAGTTTGGTTTTGATTTCTCTTTTATTCCCCTGAATGCTTAGCAATTGGTCACTGGTTGTATTGATTTTATTGTTCCTTTGTCTCTTGGGTGGGACTTGAACTTAAAGGGGGAAGATCCGTGAAGTACTAAGGAATTGGCCTGAGAAGAACATTCAAGTCATAGTGGTAACTGATGGAGAACGGATCCTGGGTCTTGGTGATCTTGGTTGTCAGGTAATTTCTATTATGCATGTTGACATTTATTAATTGTGAGTTATATTGAATCACAAAATCTGATGTTGCAATCTCTGCTTTGCTGTATTCTTAGGGGATGGGAATACCTGTGGGGAAGCTTTCTTTATATACAGCACTTGGAGGAGTTCGCCCATCAGCTGTAAGTATATTTGGCCACACTGTTAACCTATAAGTTATGCCTGTTATAAACATGTAATGATCTGTTTCTTTGTCCGAAGATGTTCCTGTTTTTTTATTTGCGGGTATTAAGGATTGTTGTGCATATTGTGACTTCCGTTTCTTATTAATCCTGTAATGTTATGTTTTTCAGTGTTTGCCTATTACCATTGATGTGGGTACAAACAATGAGAAGTTGCTGAATGATGAATTATACATTGGGCTAAAGCAAAGACGGGCAACTGGGCAGGTTCATGATTTATTTTCCTTGCTCAATCTTGTGGAATTAGTAATTTTTAATTTCAGGCATCCTTATTCCTAATATGCTAATGTTTCAACTTCTCTGGTTCCAGGAGTATGCTGAGCTTATGCACGAATTTATGACAGCACTCAAGCAAACTTATGGAGAAAAGGTCCTAATTCAGGTATTAATAAAGTGTTACAAGAGACAATATTTCTTGGCATATTAGACTGTAGTCTTTGCTAATTTCATTTTTCTGATTTCTATACATGTTGTGTGATGTATTTAGTTTGAAGACTTTGCAAACCACAATGCTTTTGATCTGCTCGAGAAATATAGATCAACACATCTGGTCTTTAATGATGATATTCAGGTAAGAAATTTCTGTATTCAGTAGTGAACTCAGGTACTTTATGTATACTTATAACCAGCCCTAATATTGTATCTACCTTGTTCCAGGGAACGGCATCCGTTGTCCTTGCTGGATTAGTTGCAGCTCTGAAATTGGTTGGTGGTAATTTAGCTGATCACAGATTCTTGTTCCTTGGTGCGGGAGAGGTGAGTCTCTACAATTCTGGGCTCATGTTCCTTATTGGTCTTAGATAAAGAAGGGGCTGTTTTTATCCTTTATGGTTTAATTGTATTGTCTTGCGGTTGCAGGCTGGTACTGGAATAGCAGAACTCATAGCACTTGAAACATCTAAACAGGTTTGGTAGCTACTCTTACTGTTATTGTGTGTTTTTTCCTGTGGCAGGTGGTGAGAATGTTATGTGAACAATGCATGAAATTTAGTTATTGAGAAACTACATTTGTTTATGCAGACAAATTCTCCACTGGAAGAAGTGCGCAAGAATATTTGGCTGGTGGACTCAAAGGTAGAGTAAAACCAAATTTAGCCCCACCTGTTTGGAGTAGATTCTCGTCTTCCATTTGATTAATCTTTTGTCTCTACTTTTACAGGGATTGATTGTTAGCTCCCGCAAAGACTCACTCCAACATTTCAAGAAGCCCTGGGCTCATGAGCATGAACCTGTTAAAAATCTTTTAGATGCTGTTAATGTATGGTTCTTTATCTTTCTATCCGTTACACCACACATACACAGCAGAAGTTTCAATTTTCTTACATTTTCAATGTTATTTTCTCAGAAAATTAAGCCGACAGTGTTGATTGGAACATCAGGACAAGGAAGAACTTTTACTAAAGAGGTGATTGAGGCTATGTCCTCTATCAACGAGGTACTATTTCAACCTATTTATTACCTAGTGCCTTCCACGGATTTCATGCTTAAATAAACTAATCAATTTAATATATGATAATGCTTGCAGAAACCTATTATTCTTTCTCTCTCCAACCCTACGTCACAGTCAGAATGTACTGCTGAAGAAGCTTACAAGTGGAGCCAGGTTAATACACAGAACTGTATTTTTTGCATTAGAATTTCGTATTTCAATATTGTACACCAGCAGACTCAATTTTTATTTATTTATATAGGTGTTTGTAATTGACCGGTACTGAATAATATATTTGTGCTTTTATTTCTTGTGCATCACCAACAGGGACGTGCCATTTTTGCAAGTGGAAGTCCATTTCCCCCGGTTGAGTATGAGGGCAAAGTGTTTGTGCCTGGCCAGGTCTAAAGCTCTTAAGATTTTTACTTATATTAAAAATGTCACATCTGAAAATAAGGTCTAATTTGGACATTCTTCTTTGTTCCTCAGGCCAACAATGCCTACATATTTCCTGGATTTGGTCTCGGTTTGATAATGTCTGGGACCATTCGAGTGCATGATGACCTGCTTCTGGCTGCCTGTAAGTTATAAATCACCTTAGCATAAATTTCAGTTTTATAATCCTATGATGTCATTTGAAATTAATACCTTCTTATGCCATTACTGATATATTTATATAACAATGTAACAGCTGAGGCATTGGCTTCACAAGTGAGCCAAGAGAACTTTGACAAGGGACTCATATACCCACCATTCACCAACATCAGAAAGATTTCTGCACACATAGCTGCCAGTGTTGCTGCTAAGGCTTATGAGCTTGGTAAGCTTTTGTTTCACGGTTGCACTTTTTGAAGCTTTTTTCTTTGAAATTTCTGAAAACAAAATGTAAGTAGGAATGTTGTGAAACTGAGTTTGCTTTCTTGTTGTCAGGTTTGGCCACTCGGCTTCCTCAACCAAAAGATTTGGTGAAGTTTGCAGAGAGCTGTATGTACACCCCATCCTACAGAACCTACCGGTGAAGTGCTAAGTAGATAGATAGAAAATAAGCCGCATTCCTTTTTCTTTACCTTTACAATTTGATCGTCAATTTTTTAATTTTTTCGTTGTTGTGGCTGTTCTTGTAAGTTACTTGTATGGTTGGGGTGAGTTAGTACTAGTAGAAGGTTTTAGGACGGTGGTTGTAGAAGCCGTAGATGTGGTAGTTGAACTAGCTTCAAGAATCTGGTTCTGCTATAAATGTTATGTGACAGACATCAATCAAATTTAAAATTAGAAAATGATGCATCTCTAAAGTCCCTCATATAAATGGTTGAGTGAGGGCAATTCATTTTATTTTTTCCTCAACGATGCAAACAAACAACTAATCACACTCCTTTTTCCTCTATCTGCTACTCAACCGTCACATTTATCATTTCTTTCTTATCAAAATGGCTTGACCATGCAACATTTTCTCCTTTTTTGGATTGGAAACATGCGTGTTTAAAGAGCATTTGCATAGAGAAAAAGAATGAACCAAATCACACGTTTCGATGAAAACAAGTGTACTCTCGTTTAGCATCATTTATGTTGCCACTACTTCCAATCCCACTAATGATGGAATTGAAAACTGTGAGCATGGACAATTATTAAATAAATGACTCATTGGAATGGTTTTCAAAGCAGTATGTACATAGCATGATATGGAAAAAATATCCAAACTTGTCATTCATCTTCACTGATGTGAAGCTTGCAGTGGAAATGCTTCTGGACTAAAGTTTAGCCATTGCCATAAAGGGGATGTCTATTTTGGAATGAAAGAAAGCAAGTCTTAATCTTTATAGGATTCAAGAAATTGGGTATTTTTATAGGACTCAACTTTTGTGTTAGAAAAAAAAAAGGATACGAAGAAACTATAAAAACTCATTTCTGGTCTGAAGTTGGGCCATCTTTGTTCCTTCTCCTTTTTAAAAGTCTCGTCATTTCAAAAGCTATATTATGCATTCAACTGAACCATGACATTGTTTGAAGGCAAGCTAAAGTTGAAAAAATAGTTTTTTTTTTCTTTAATGTTTCGAAGACAAATATTTTATTTATAAATTGTTTGAAGTATTTACTATATTTAAAAGCGTTAGAGATGAGTGTATCATGTGGATAGAGGTGTCTTTGACATTTTCCAAGTCAAATAAAAATCTTATCTTACCTATGCATTGCAGATGCAATCTTAGATATAATATTTGTGATGTGAAAAATAAGGAATCGGTCCACTCCTCATTTCTCTCCCTAGTGCTTTTCTATCCAACAAGATAACACCAGTATCTTGCCATATACATAATCGCAGTGTTTGTCTCCTTGTTCTCCATCTATAGTCATACATCAAATCTTCTGAATCCACTACCCAGTTTCAAACATAGAAAAATATGAAGAAACAAGATAAATATGTACCCTCACTATTTAAAACCAGTCTTCAATATGTTTGATAGATTACACGAAAAGAAACAAGGCCATGCCCAGATGGGTAGTGAATGTACTTACAATTACAACCTCAAGAATCTTTTGTCCCCTCAAAAACTATATGCACTGTTAAATGTTGAATCCATTAGTGTCTCAAGTTCTTCCAATTTAATTAGTAACAGTTCGAATTGTTAATATCTATTTGTGTTGAATATTAAACTTTTACCCTTACAGTGTATGTACCAAGCACAAAGTTTAAGATAAAGCTACACATTCAATCATGTAATATAAATAAAAACTTAAATTTATTTTTTAGAATAAATATTTTATTAAGTTATATTTTCACGTTTTTCAACATGTGCACAAGATGCAATTTGTTAAGATGTTCATTGTAGAGAAATAATTAAAATAATTCTTAAATATTAATAATATGATAATATATTTTGGAATATTTAATTCATACCTATTTTGGTAAAGATAAATTAAAAAAACATATTTTTAGTATTTCTAACGTGTAGTTTTAAAACATTTCTTGATAAATAAAAGTAAAAGAGAGCAGAAAATCTGAGATGACCGTTGACCAGCAATGGAAATGTTGAAACTTACACGTATGGTATTTGATCACGATAGATGATAGATCAACCGTCCACATTCATTGGACTTTTCATCATCATGACTTTACTTACCTTATCTGCAACAAGGGTTCATTAATTAATTAATGTCCATTCTTGACTTAACCTTTCCTTATCCATTATTACACATTTTCACTAATCTAATCCCACCTTTAAAACTTTAACTTCTTATATGTAATCTTAATATAGGCTATTTAGAGAGTAATAATACATATTTTTCAAAATTTGGTTTTATATTTTGAATTATGTACGTTTACAATGACGTTTACAATGTACGTTTACAAATTCATATGTATAAACGACTAAATAAGTAGGTCTTCTGCTTGTAACTCTTATAAAATTATATATGATATATACAAGTATTTCTTTTACATTCAAAACGATGGTACTAAAGCTCGTAGCATCAAATTTTAATTTTTTAAAGTATAATAATAGAATAAAATAACTATTTATTTATAACTTATAATACTAAAATAAATATGTCAGTAAGAATGATTATTTGGTATTTTTCTGCACCGCACTTCTGCGAAAAAGGTATTAAAAAAATCAACTAAAAAAGAAAAAAAATGTCAGGCTAATTAAAAAAATCTCTTAATTAATAAAAGAAACACTTGTATTTTATTACAAAGAGAGAGTGTTTATGTTTCTTATATTGTCAGCAAAACATTTAATAAAAAATTAGATTCTTAAGAGGATATTTAACTATCTTTTACATGAATTAAAAAAATCACCATTAATGATATTTTATTATTAATCAAAGGTTGCTAATAATTTTATAGCCATTATTATAAAAATCAACTAACTCAATACTTTGAGATTAAATGATAAAATAATTTTAAATATTTAAATTTCTTAAAAAAAAGTAAGCAATAATTAATTATAATTTTAATAGAAAAAATATTTATTTAGTTTTTTAAGACCAGATAATGTTTTGCCATTGGGTCATGTTACATTTCCTATGTATAATGACGAGGTCTTAGATTGCTTTTAGATTGCATTATTTAGTCTTTTGATGATGATGATAGGTTGAAGAAGTTAAAGTAAAGTTATAAGTAGTGAGGTTACGAGACTATTTATCAATAACATAAACCAATTAAAGTATAAATATGAATTTATTTACATTTATATGGATGATTTTAATATATATATATATATATATATATATATATATATATATATATATATATATATATGTGTGTGTGT
>Ga0209489_101806_pt1 | contig 44009 bp, 21 predicted proteins | sample SiratrowhiteBW_FD_187527 | JGI IMG/M metagenome (GOLD analysis project Ga0209489, IMG submission 187527) | Root nodule microbial communities of legume samples collected from California, USA - Siratro white BW (SPAdes) (version 2) | ecosystem: Host-associated > Plants > Roots > Nodule | place... | reverse complement strand
AAAAAAAAAAAAAAAAAAAAAAAAAAAAAAAAAAAAAAAAAAAAAAAAAAAAAAAAAAAAAAAAAAAAAAAAAAAAAAAAAAAAAGAAACACGAATAGCAGTAGAGCAGAAATGAGGAGCAAGAAAAAAATTGTAACTTGAATGAAGGAGAAGGGCGTAATCTTACCAATTGATGACTGGGCTACGAACGCTTGGTGAAGAAACAGAAGAAAGCATAAACCCTGAGAACGAAAGGAAGGAGAAGAAGACGAAGAAGAAGAACTTTATAGAGTAAATGAAGTGAAATATGGGTATTTTGTTTGAAATTAAATTGGGTTGATTATTTAAATTAATTAAGCAAACCCTTCTTAAAAAGCATATAATTGTCCTAATTAAAATAAAATTTTAATTCTAGAATTTTCTTATTCAATTTGACTTTAGTATATGAAGCATGTTTATATCCCCTAAAACATTTTATTAGTTTCTGGTTTTTTTATTTTGGAGAAACTTGTTTGTTTTCATTGGTAATTTAGTAATGGTTTATATTAATAAACGAGTTCGTTTATAATATTTTTTTGAAGCTTTCTTCATTCAAGTGATTTTTAAAATGTTAATTTCGGACCTCATTCCTTCTATACTTATTTGCATTTTATCCATAAAATATTTATTTCTCTTTTTTTTCACTCTTTTTATACATTGTCGTATAATGATAAAAAATTATTTTATTTATATTGTACTATCATTTTGTATTTTTTTTTATTTTAGTATTCCAACGTTACAATATAAGACCTTCATATAATTATTTTTTATATTAAAATATGTATTTTAACTATGACATGATTAGATTGTTTTGACATTATTACACTTTGAGGTATTTTAATCACCGCACAGGTTAAATTAATGAAAGTGTATGTTTTGCTAAATTATTTTTGCTTTAGTTTAAAATTGAGTATAAATATTATAACACATAGAATAAAATTAATAATAAATACATGACCTTATAACATATAGCAATTAAAAAAGTAAACCAGTGTAATTAAATTAGCATTTAACTAGTCGTGGGCTTTAAGCCTATTACGTAAAAAAACGTAAATCAGAATATTTATATATTACAATAGTTTAAAATTAAGTAAAAACAAAGATTATAATACTTCTAAGATATATTTCATCAATAAAAAAATGTAAATATAAAATAATTACACATTTTTAAATGGAAGTGGAAATGGGTTATATAAAAAATGTTACTTGTTTAACAATTTTATTATTTGTATATGTTATAGGCGTTATCATTCCGTTATAAATATTACGAAACAATGAAAACATTTATTTTGATGTATTTTTTTAAGAAGTGATATTTTTTTTAATTGCTCAACTGAAATTAAAAAATAAAACTCAACCCAAATAAGTTTTCAAGTCAAACCAGCCCACACATTGAAGTAATGAAAATAAAATCCCTTCTAACAAGGTCATTGAAAACTTTTTTATTCCAAATATAAGTCCTAAAAAAACATTGCAAGTAAAACAATGATAGAATTAAAAAGAAAAAGTTAAACATTAAGGATTTCTCATTCACGATAAATAAATTAGGAAACATATTATGCAAATGCAAAAATTAAAGTTGGACAAGAAATGAAATATAACTAGTATTTGTAAATATATAAATATAAACAAATACAAATAATTTATAATCGATGACAATTCAATATGGCTATAAACTCAAAAATATTTGAATACAATTAGTTTTCAATAATTAACAAAATATATACTAATATTGATAACTAATATGATATTAATGAAACAAGAAATAAAAATATTGAGTAATATTTAACATACAAGTAATTATACATAACAATAAATAATTCAAAAAAAAGTGCACAAGAGATTTACTCGAATGAGAAATTGAAATGTCTAATCTATTTTACATTTTTTATTATTAATTAGTGAACTAACTAAGTGGATCTAACCTATTATAAATTTGCATTATAATTGTAAACTAAATATGTAGTTGCATTGGTACTTATTGCGATTTTTTTCAAATAGGAGGTAAAGTTAGAAAACAAAGGTGTGAGAATAAGAAAAAAGCTTATATAAATTTTAGGACCTCGGTGAGTCACTCAAAGAACCAAGCCCAATATATGTGTGGAATCTTAAGCTAGCTCACCCATTTATCTCTTTAGTACGGGGAGTGATTCTTTCTACACCTCCATATTGACTTCCTGGACCTCCATAATTTTAACATATTCCTATTTTAGTCTTGAAAAAAAGATTAAAATAACCCATTATGTTGTCAACCTGCAACATAAATTGCTTTTAAATAAATTGCGGTTTGTACAACCCGCAATGTATTTAAAAAAAAAATTGTATTACGGTTTGTACAACCCGCAATGTATTTAAAAAAATTTTATATTACGAGTTGTATAACCCACAATGTAAAAGATGCAGAAAATATAATTGCGAATTGTATAATCCGCAATGTATTTATTTTTTAATTGTATTGCGGTTTGTGCAACCCGCAAAGTGTAAAAAAAATAAATGGCAGTTATTATGAATAAATGTTATTTTCGTCTTTTTTTCAAAGCTAAAATTGGAATATGTTAAAATTATAGAGGTGCAGGAAGTCACCATGGAGGTGCATGAAGAATCAGTCTAGTACGGGTAGGAGGACTTATTTCATCCCTTTATTTATTTTTTTTTGCAAAATTTATTTTATTTTCTTGAAATATAAAAAACAGGCATCTCATTATCATTGCCCTTGTATGACATGAATGCAAGAAACTTCTTTAGAAAGTGGGTTTGAAGTCATTAAATCAATTTAAAAAACTAAAAGCTGATTAAATTGAAAAAAGAAAGTCATTATTAGTAATGTATGTTTTATCATGCATGTTAGTCTTTGGGGTAATGTACAATATGAATTTATGATTTTGGTAGTATATGAGTAATTTCCGAAGAATGACGCATATGTAATAAACTTGTTTTTAATAAATATTTTTAACATAAATTCACTATTTATTGTTTATTACTTGTGGATTAATGTTTAGATTATGTTTTATTTTATTAATTATTAACTTAAGAACAATTCTGAAATTTAAAACTACAAACACAAACAAAACTACAAAAGACGAATATGATTTGATTCAATTTAGTTAATTTAAATCAAACAAAATCAATCACGTATTTTTATATCTTTAAAATAACCAAATTTGAGAGTTATGGAAAATTTACAACTCGTTTAAAATGTACATTTTGATGCAGATTTTTAAAAGATACTTATATAAACAGGAAACAAAATTTACATTATTCTATATTAAATAAGAATATTTTAAATTAAGAGCGCTGCAACAGATGCTTCCCTTAATATTGTTCAATGATTTCTTTAATTGGAATTGATGAATTCGTAATATGTTAATTGATTAACTAGTTCGTATGAGTAAAAAAAAAAAAATCCCTTTTTCAATCAGAAAATTTTACGTATATTAAATTAAGTACTTGCTATTATTATTCAATTAAAATTTACATAGAATTCCTAACTCTGCATGATATATGCATTAAAAAACCAAGTCTCCTGAATCTGAGATAAGAAATTAATTTACAAAATTAAGTAAATTATATTCTCCAAACACATTGATGTTTTACATTAATAAAATATTATTTAATCAATGTATATATTAACATTTTTTTTTTGTACAAAGAGTATATTAACTTTAAGAGTAAACCACAACTTCAACGGTTTATAAAATTTATAAAATGATAAAGCAGTTCTTAAAGCTGTAGTACATCAATCAATTTAACTGATTTCTAACAAATAAAATGGCGAGATGATTCTTAAAATTACAAATTAATTACTTACTATTTAAAGTTGTAATAATAAAACAAATCGACTTTAATTACAAATGTTTTATTACATTTTTTTAAAATATCCAAGTATTATCCGTTTCAAATGTTTGATTGAAGTTTTGTCACCATTTTACAGTTTCAGTTTTGTTCCTAAAAGAAATTTAAGAGGGTTAAAGAAACATAATTTTGTTATTAAAAAATGTATTTCGAAAGATTAAATAAAAAAAAACAGTGTATTTAAATTGTTATTGATTTCAAGTTTTAAGTATTGTGAGATTATTCTCAATCGAAATCTAAGGAAAATAAGGATAATTTTTTTTTGTGACTATTAAGAGTATTATAACAAATTTCTCAGCCAAAAAAGAATGAGAGTTTATGTTAGAACCATTTTTTCATCTCTTAAAAAAAATCAAAATTTTGCAACATTTTAAATATTAAGAGATAAAGATGTATTTAAATTATTATTAATTTTAACTCTAAAATGATATAAGATTCTTAAGTGTACCATCACTTATATTTGAAACTGCAAACTTCAACTAATTCATACTTTTAAATATGTTTTGTCTGTTTAATATATCAATTTGAATGACTAAATTCATGTGTGCCGCAAATTTAAAAAAAAAAAAATTTAAATGACCAATTTAATTAGCTGTTGAAATTTCAACAACTAAATTGATTGTTTAGTCTCAACTAAATATCAATAATTTTAGAGTAAACCATATAAATAATTTGTTTTTCCACTATTTATAAATATTTGAATAAGAAAGAAGGTCCCACAGTTAGGGATGACATACCCTACAAGAGAAAGGAAAAGGGAAATTAAGAAGCATGTCCCATTCTCACGAGGTTAGTAGAGGAACAATAAAGTAAAGAGTATCTTCCTTTTCCATACCTATGTCAAGGTCCCTTCACTCAATCAAACTTATTTAAGATTCTTGTCCCTCTTTGCTTTCTAAACCTATTCTGCATATCTATCATTTCAATTTTCCATTCATTGCATTCAATTCTGTCCCTCAATCACACATGCATGTTGCAAATGCATTCCATTCACTGGGTCCTAACACATAGGGTTACAACATTTGCCTCTATCCATTACAATCTACAACCATACTCAGATAAAAATACTTTAGTACAACTAAAATAACTTTATTCATTCGATAAAAATTATTAAATTTTAGAGAAAACAAAATTCTATGAAACTTTTTAAGGAGAAGAAACTCAAATGGCTCCTGTGTTAAGAAACCAATTCTTAAGCAACTACATAAAGGAATTGGAGTTGCTCAGTTGCCAGTAGATTAATCTTAAGGGCTATAAACAGAAGTGAATAAATTTTGAATGAAGAAAAAGAATTGAATGACATTGATGGGGTTATAACTTCTAACAGATAAGGATAGGGTTAGACTGAGATGAATTAAAGGCTTTCACAAGACACATATGATATTCATACATTACTTTCACTATAATCCATTTCCCTCTGTTTCTTATAATCCATTCAAAACACAAACCATCATTTGTCAAAACAAAAGAAAACAACACCAAATGATGTCTGGTTGGATGCAAGAGCAAGAAGAAAAAAACTCTGCTTCATGGCCAAGCTCAAACTCCAACGAATTAAGCTGCTTCTCATTGTGTCCCATCTCGGAAGTCCATGAAGAATGGCACGTGCCAAACAACACCACCCAGAACTACTCACATATTAGAGACATGGCCTTCTCCACCAACTTCGCTGATAACATGTTACTCCAACAACACCAACCATTACACACTTTCTCTTCTTCCACTAACCTTGACCTATCTCAAGTGCACAACTTCCTCACTCCCAAACCCTCCTTTTACCCGTTGGAGCATGGTTTTCGCGCGGTTTCCGATGTGGGACTTCTTGACCCTCAAGCTTTGAACAAGGTTCATCATGGCGGTGTCTTCTTCAGCTCAAACGATAATAATAATAATAGTCAGTTGGCCCTTCCAAATTTAGCCACCATGTGTGCAATGCCTCCCCTACAAGACGGTGTTGGATTTTCTGGATTCAAGCATATTGTTGAGTCTGATCATGTGGAGGGTTCAAGAAAGGCCTTGCTTCTTAGCATGTCCAACGTACTGAGACCCCTTGAAGCGTTCCCTCCATCAGGTGCACAACCAACGCTTTTTCAGAAGCGAGCAGCACTTAGGAAAAGCTTGGAAGATAACCGCAAAGGCAAGAGTAAAGGGGATAGTGATAGTGGCAAGAGGAAGACGTGTAATAAAGGAGAAGGTGTTGAAGGGTCGGAGTTGAATTATGATTCTGATGAGAGTGATGAAAATAAGATGATGGAAGAGAGTGGAAGGAACGGCGGAAACAGCTCGAATGCGAATAGCACCGTCGATGGCGGCGTGGATCAAAAGGGCAAGAAGAAGACAGGGATACCTGCGAAGAATTTGATGGCTGAACGCCGCCGAAGGAAGAAGCTCAACGATAGACTCTATATGCTGAGATCCGTTGTTCCCAATATTAGCAAAGTAAGACAAAATTTTCTTTTACACCAAACTTCATGCATTTATTCAATTACTTTTAGTTTTGTTTTTCATGTCAAACTTTTACTTCATATAATCTTGTGTAATTAAGGATAGATACCATATATTATAATGCAGAAACTTCAATTATAAATACTGTAGTAAAACACTAGTTAAAAAACACACAGAAAATAAGAAAAAAAAAATGCAAGTTTTATCATGATGGAATGAGTAGCCACCCCTTTATTATTACTTTTTTCTTCGGTTAGAAACTAGGGTTACTCAATCATAGTATAGACTATACATGATTCATAATATTCACTAATCAACAAATACATAACAACTGATTATTCTAGCTACTTCTTATAGAGGAAACTAATCAACATATATGTATATCATGGTTTCATAGGTCTTGTGGATATGTATGGATTTGTTGAATTATTTGACAAGTTTGGTTGAAAATTAAGATGGACAGGGCTTCAATACTTGGGGATGCAGTAGAGTATTTGAAGGAACTTCTGCAAAGGATCGGTGACCTTCACAATGAATTGGAGTCAACACCACCAGCTGGCTCTTCACTGACTCCCAGCTTTCTTCATCCCTTGACACCCAATATACCAACACGTATGCAAGAAGAACTTTGTCTCAGCTCATTGCCAAGCCCTAATGGCCAACCTGTGAGGGTATTATTGCTGCCCTTTTCTGGAACTTCTTCTTTTTCCCTTATATATCCTTCAATCCACATGCCTTTCTTAATTTCTGTTCCTATATCTGAGTGTGAATATCATATATGACTCGACAAGAAAAAAAAACGAGCAAGTTAGCTTTTGCCTGTTCTTGGAAGTGCATGATTGCATGAAAAGAGTATCTTGCTCATTTCCTTTTATATTATTAATCTAGAAAATAAAATAAAAATATTAGAGTGTGTTTGTTTTTAAGATTTTAAATTTTATTCCAAAACTTAAGAAGTTGGGTATGTCCCAAACATGTTATATATGATTTTTATAAAAGAAATTAAAGGTAGTGTTCGTTCGGGAAAGTAAGAACCTTATTTGTTTATTTTGGTTTCCATGATAAAAACAGGAAATGCTGTATGGAAAGTTATTTGTAAAATCTCAATTATAAGTTCAATTTCTATTTCTTATTTTATTTTAAATTTATGAAATTAAGAGAAAAATTTGGTGGGAAATATAGGTTGAGGTTGGGTTGGGTGAAGGAAGAGGTGTAAAGATCCAGATGTGTTGTGAGAGGAAACCTGGTCTCTTGCTGTCTACCATGAGGGCTCTGGACAACCTTGGCATAGACATCCACCAAGCAGTCATCACCTATTTCAATGGATTTGCTATGGATATTCTCCGAGCTCAGGTCAACCTTTTTTTATTCTTTAATCCTCATTATACATCAAACTATGTGCATGATTACGTGCCAACTACTTTCATTTCAAATTACTTTAATTTAATTCCTGTGCACAGTATTCATATAATATTCTTATAAATTTCAACAAGCATTCTTGACGGTGTGTATTCATTATTTATGGAGTGAATTCTCTTAATACTGTGTAAAAAGGTAAAAGGATTTAATATTTAAAAAATAAATAAAATGTATCCTATCATTCATTTTGTAAATAGAAGGAATTAAATTTTTTTTTTGAGTCTGAGGGTTAATTTTCTCTCTCAATCAGCTACGCAACGAAGGTCAAGATGTCCATCCAGAGCAAATCAAAGCAATTCTATTAGATTCAGCTGGCTTCCATAGCATGACCTAATGGCAAGAAACAAACTACAGACACTACCTTTCCAAAAGGTCAATTTAGCAATCCTAGTGTTTTTGATGCTCAAAATTTAAGTGTACTTTACAGACTCATCTAACTTTTGCTCAGTTGAATTAGGAGAAAGTTTGTTTTACTAATTAAAAGCACTAGTAAATTTTGGGAGCTTTTGGTAGTTGAAGTTGAAACGAAATCCGATGATGCATGTTGGAGTGAAGCTTGTTGCTACAATTCCATTGTCTTCCTTGTACAGTTAGAAGGGACAAAAGCTTTAATGCAATGTTTTCTCTTGTGTTTTAATCTTTCATTAATCTTGCTCGCCGACAACTCACCTATCCTTTTTCCAAAAGTGAAAAGGAGATAAAGATGATAAAAATGGAGGAAAAAAAGAACTTTTACGAGACAAAACTGAAAATTCAATGCTGGCTTCTAAAGAGGCCAGGATAAATGGGGTCTCATGCATCTGAGCAAAAATTAAAGGTTCGGCCGAACACAGTTCCCACTGTAGGCTACTTTTAGTGTAGATAAATAATGAATTCCATGGGCCAATGCTTATTAGACATAAAGGACAGAACCACGGAAAATAATGAGGTCCACAACGTGGGCATACAGAGTATGTTTCTTGTTGAGAAAAGTACAACCAATTTTATAATTTTTGAAATATTATTATTGGATATTCAGCGATGGTGCTTTCAAGGAATGAAGTTTTATCACGTAACCACGTTACACATATCCCAGATAGGACCACACCACAACTAGCAGTGCCATCCCAAATAACCACAAATACATTTCACTAAAGAATTTTCAAATCCTCCATCAAAGATTTCCAGACCCAAGTGTCCACTTTCTTCTCTCCTGACATGACTTCGACTTCAATCCACACCGCCCGTGACATGACGGTAATGGCCGCACTCGCCAAACACCAAGCACAAAAACAAAGACTTTGAAGCAAAATTAAATTACACATCCCCACGAAAGCATTACCAATATTTAAATTATCCAGTGATTTCCACGAGTTCACAATACTGACACAAACTACCCCACTAAAATAAGACAATCATATTTAAAATCAGATAACCGCCCTTGTATATGAACATAATTACATTAATGAGTTCGGGTTCTAAGGAAGCAGATAGTAAAACTATGTACAGGGTGGTAGGAAGGTAGGATGGCAGAAGACAATTACATACTACTATATTAGGAGTGTCTAACAGGGAAGGCATATATACTAATACTACTACTTCAACGACAAGGTCCAAAATTGGATGGATACTCATTCATGCCATCCATATTCTGATTCCAAACACAAGCAGTTACTTTATAAAACAGTCAGATTCAGAATTAGAATTTTCTTCTTCAGGTCATATTCTCCAACTGGGGATGGCTTTATGACAGTCACCTCCTACTTTCCACTCCAGTTCGGAATCTGTATCAAAACAACACATTTATATACCATGAGATTCTTTAGTAAACTGGATTCAAAATTCATATATGAGGAACACGATAAATTATAAAGTTACCTGTAAGCTATGGAAATCAAATCTACACGAAATATCAGGCCTCTGAAGCTGAATGATTCAGCTGACATTTTATTTCTTGTGCGTCTGCACCTTCACTAACCGATTGATTTTCTTCATTCTTTGAACTTAAGGTACCCGGGCTCATTTTCTGAATCTCCTCTTTGGGGTAGATATAAATTTTGCGTACCATAGCAACAAATTCCCTGATTTAAATTGAATTATGCAACATGACGTGTCATTTTCAAGAAAATAAAAGAACATACACCTAGAATAAACCAAAGGGGTACAGTTAGAGATCCTTACTGCCACGGATCATCACCAACAAGCATCATATCGCCCTCATTGTCAGTGTAGACAATAAGCCAATCTTTTTGGGGAGAGGTTAATTCACCTCCAAATTCAAATAGCTGATCCAATTCAGCGATTAACTCATCATATGCACTGAATTTTGTGAGGTCCACGGACCTACCAAGTGCAATCCCTTTCTTGTGAACCTAAAATAAAAGCATTTTGATTAATTTTTTTTCCTGCAAAACTGTGATGTTCCCAAGTTAAAATCAGAAATTAAAGGGACTTACTTTAGTGCAACTTCTAGCAGAACCACTATTAGATTTGGGTTGAACATCTTTGAGATGTGGCTGAGAAGTATGCGTCGGCTTTTCATGGTCGTCAATCAGCAGACCATCCGCCGGTTTCAATCCCCTTGAACTATCAGACGTCGTGTCATTTTCAAATGTGTGCTGTTGGTGTGTAGTATGCATGCGACCAACTGGCTCAATTGCAACGTTCCTTTGTGATACAGAAGGGTCCAGAGCAATGGGGCTACTAAGAAGTGAGATGCCAAATAGCTTACAGTCACCGTCCTTCGGTTTTGATACCTCAGAAGGTTTTCCTGATATTGCTTTGGATAAGAGTTCTCTAGAACGAGGACTCTCGTATTGAGTTGACAGTGGCGGAGGCATCAAAAAGTTTCCATGTGAATGATCAACTTTGTGTCCATGAAGCACAGTATAGTCACCGAATGCACTGCTAAACCTCAAATTCCCTCGAACTTGGCAAGTTGTATCACCACCTTGAGCAGAGGCTTTTGCATTAGAGTCTAAGAGATTGAGTGATAGACTAGATGGCACTACAGGCCATGGACTAAGAACATTATGCTTGCCTTCGCGGTCCAAAAAATGTTTTCTACTAAGGTTAGCTACAGGACCATTTTGATCAACAAATGATGGATGGGAAGATTGATCTCCATGGACCCCAAAGCCAGAAAGTAGATCTGGATATGTTGGTTCATGCCTTCCCATTGACATCCAGGTCTCTGATCCATACCTTCTTGAGGTGGAAACAACATCAATCTTTTCATCATCTGCAGCAGATGACCACGCAGACTTCTCTGCCGTATCAGATTCATTGCTTTCGGCAAAATTTACTCTCAAGGTCGATAATTCTTGACCTTGCAAGACCCTTTGAAACCCACTAGCTGGCAAAGGGTCTACACTTACTTTAGATGATGCTGTTAATCACCAACAAAGATCAGGCTTTACAAACTCACAAATGTATAGCAAAGATTAAATCTTGTATGTATCAAATATAAAAAGTGACTAGTCTGTACCTTCACGGGTAAGAACAGAGGAATCTGGTGATGATGGAACCACATTTGATCGAGGCCTCTTAGGCCTAGGCATTGGTAAAGGGTTAAGAGCAGGAGGAGCGAGAGCGGGCTCTATTTTCCATTGGGAAACTCTCTCAGGACGAGGTACGTTAGAAGTTTCATCCCATCTCACCTGGAAAAAAAATCACACGCGGGGAACTCGATTATAAAATGTCCAATTCAACAGACATACAATAGCGACATGAAAGCGGGAATGCCACCTTAAGACTTCTCCATTTGGAGTTAGGCCACCTTTTGGGATCAGCATCTTCAATTCCAACAATAGTACCGGTGAACCTACAAAGTCGTCATTTCAAGTCTAGTAATTTCTTTCATTAAAATTATATGTCAATAATAATACAGCACTGGTTTGTTACATAGACAACTACAATTCAATCAGAAAAAAAAAAATGCTACACGTTCATACCTTTGCTCGGGAGCCTCTTCACCTTCAAATCTCATTTTGAACCGCATCCCGATGGTGTAATTGTTCTTTAGGGACTCCATGTACTGATCATACGGAACTATAAATTCGGCCGGACTAGTCCTGTAAATCAATTTGACAATATTGCTGTAAATGCTGCGAAGGGAAACAAGAAAAAGGAAACACTCAAATTCATTCATGTCCATGCGGTTGTCCAAGGAAACAAGGTACAAACCTAGGTTTGTAGTACACGGTGAACATTGTTCCAGTCAATATGGCATGCCAAGCAGTTGCGAGAACACCGAGATGCATACTGTGGCTCGAGATAACCGAGGACGGGACGTTACCCTGCTGTCTCATTGCACGCCTAACACCAACTCGAAGTTCCCCATTCTCACCCCTGAAAGTTCCTAAATTAGTCTGTCTGACGACAAAGCAAATAAAAACAGCTAAATCTAAAACCCTATTCATTAATTAACAAACCTTAAAAATATAAACGCATCCCCAGCAACCAGCCTCTTGGAGCTGACAAAAACACTCCACCCGCTTTGCAGCAAGTGTCTACGCGGTTGACCTGAAATTAATTCCACTCATCAGTCATAGGAAAAAAAAAACGTAAGAAGACGAACTTAAAAAACAAGATCTGCAGTAAATAACAAATAATCACCCCGAAAAATATGCCTGAATCGCCACTCGTTCCCGTGCAGATCCTTGGCCACCAACTCCTGGGTAGGTGGCTGCTTTGACATGTCCTGCCAACAAACACGAAACAGGGGAAGACACCACCCAACTTCAGCACACAAAACAAACAAAGCACGTGGAAGGGTAAAACGGTAAAAAAAATGAAACCAACCAGCGGAGGGAGGCATTCATCAGCATGTCGTCTCAACACCGAAAACCCACCGTGGGTACTTGTATCAGAAGCCGTCAGCGTTTTACAAAACGAATGCACGTGAAACCGAGGAGGCGGTGCCGGAGGACCCTCCTTCTCCACAGCATTCTCGTCTTGCTATCATCCAGATCCACAAAGAAAAATAAGGACGACGTCGTTGCGGAATTACTCCAAACCCAGAAAGTAAAAAAAGATCAATTAACTTACATTTGGCTCAGGAAGCAAGGTCACTTGAGCAAACACCTCGTCTGTGTCTGGCTCCGCCTGAAAATGTTAGCCAAAAAGCAAATAAGTACCATGATATTTTATAACTTCATCCATCCACCAACTCAGTTCAAAAGCCGAGAAAATTAGCAATTGCTACCTTGAGCATGACGTTGATGACCCGACAAAGGATCTTCGGTGGTAGATCGTAAACCGGCATATGCTGTTCCGCTACCTGATTTGTCGACGCTTCCACCTAATGTGCGTGTGCGCCATAAAAACAAACACTCGTGTTCACAACCAAATATAGAAAACACAAGTATACCAAATTTCACTGTAGAAACCAAGTCCGCTTGCAAGAGACAGCGTCAGAAGCGGAACCCCCGCATCTGAACTCCCTCTCACCGGACCGGTGGAAGAACACTTACCTGCTCAATATGTCCTTGAGGAAAGTAGAACACGCGCTCTCCTTCCCTAGGAACCGTCACCAGCGGACCCGCGCACGCGTGCCAAAGCTCCCGGTAAAGCGCTGTTTCCGCGTCTGAAACAAAAAACACGCTATCGTCACGCCAAACACAACCCAAGGCACGAACTAACGGTTTCGCGGAAAAAACCAATTTACCTCTGGCGGATGATGAAGAAGAAGCATTCTGAGGCTCTCCTCCAGCGTTCCTAACATCGTTGCCGTTGTTAAAGCCACCGGAGCTGTTTTCTCCTTTTCCGTTCACCAAATTTCCCTTGATTGATACCTCCGACGACGCCATTTTTTTTCCGTTGAAGCTCCTCACAGATCTCTCTCACACCACATGGCAAGATCGGAGCCTCCTCTTCTCTTCACTGTTGCAGAATCCAAACACAAAATCCTCAAACCACGCGAGCAAATTAACGCACACGAAGCAACACCAATTCCCAAAACCTCTCTCTCTCTCTCTCACTCTACCTTCAGATGACCCTTTCAACCAATCTCTCTCTCTTTCTCTGTTTCTCTCTCTATCTCCTTCTTTTTATATTTTATTTTATATTTTTATTTGTTCTCTCTCAGTTGATAAATGACTTGCATTGCAGCACCAGAACCACTGTCGGAGGGGGAGACTTAACCAGAGTGGTCAAAACAGCGTGCAATCATTTAAACCGCGGTCAATTCTTAACCACTCTTGGCAACCGGCTTTTACCGGTTGGGCCCCGTTGGAAACCGGCTACACCCGGTGGGAGTGTTTTCCCTGACAGGGCAGCGCGATCTCCTTGGCGGCTTTGGGACAGTGAAAGACGTCTCTATTAACGGCGTTAGCAGACGTGGAGGAGTTATTGGATGCGGCATCTAACACCGTTTGTCTTGACGGTCGCAGGAAAGTTGCACGGTTTTTATTGGGAAATGGCGTTGTCTTGCTGTGAACGGGCAGCGATATGCATTTGCAATGAGGGCGCATTTAACACCACCCGCGCAACTTAACCATAGTTTGCTTTTTCTTTTTTTCTTCGTTTTCTAATTTTAACCATTGAATTAAATAATCAATAAATTGGTACTCCTATTAGCTTGTTTTTATTATTTTTATTATTTATTTATTTATTGGAATTGTGATAAGAAACTTGATGCGCCAGGACGGTAGGGCACCACACAACTGTGAAGACTGAACAGCAGTTGTCGCCCCATTTGCGTCTTTCCCATCTTTCTCTTATCCCAACCATCTTAATGCCCAATGCATTTATGCATTTTCACATCGCAATCCAAACCCTCTTTCCATCTACCATTTCCCCTTTATCCATTTTGCGTTCACCACTCAACTTCCTTCTTTCATCTCACCATATCCAAATCCCTCCACATAAAACCTTCATTTTACTTATGTCTTATAATGTCTCTGTAACTTGTATCATTTTTTATATTTTCTAACCACCAAAATCAAAGTCAGAAGATCATTTAATTTCGTCTTTCAAACTAGGAAAGTATATCCCTTTAAAATTCCCAGTTGATTTTTGTAAAATTGCTTCCTTTTACCAAATTTCCTTATTTGATTTAGCCCAGAAGCTCCTTAGTCAAAAGCCGAATAAAACTTGGTCAAGTTCAAGAAAGTCTATGAAGAATATGCACCCATTTACAATTGTGTATACTCGTCAGCACACAGTTCAAGTGTTGTATTTCCTTTTTTAATACGCAACCAATTTCTATTTTTAACCTTCCCAGACAAAGATATGTACCCATTCATACCAATATTCTTCATTATCATTATTCCAGATGCATTATTTATTTCTCAAATTATTATTATTTCACAACTCATGGATACGTGCCATCTTCAAACATAATTTCTCCCCTTCACCATGGCCCCGGACCACACAACACCATGTGTTAGGAACTATGAGCCAACACTTGTAAATATCTCATGAAAAATTGTAATCTCTTGATTCATCAAACACAACAGTGTTATTATTTTTTATGTTGGAAGCAGCAAACGAATGGAGGATTACAAGTGTACAAAAGGACGTGGTCTTCTTGAGTTGAAAGAAGAATTGATGAACTCATATGCCAGCCACCATTCATACATGCATACAGTTTTCACTTAGAAACTAATTACAACACGACACGTCTTGTTTCTTCTAAATACACTCCTGTTCAATATTAAATACACATAAATACGTGAGAGACATGTACATATTAGGGAGACATGTGATTTTATTGCAATGTTACATTACATGTCAAAAATTTAAGACTCTAACATATTTATCCACATTATTAACTCTTCTTAAATTGAAGTGGGAATGTGGAGTTAAACTAGTGTGACAAAGTTTAAAATACCTGTACTGTTTACTTTAATAGTTTCTTTGCACAGACATTCTCATCTTGTCTCTTTTGTGAAAACAACTTGTATTTTATTTTGCTAATTTTTTCTTGGAATACAAATCAAATCTAATTGTTTCTTCTAAGTACACGCTTGTTGATTTGAAGAATATTAATATATAATTTATATGGTCAATGTATACTTGTGTGTTAAGTGAGTTTAACCACCTGCAAGTGCCCTTATTTGTTAACAAATTTCCAATCAATACCTAGTTGTGTAAATATGTAAACAAACATGTACCTTTTAACACACAAAAAAAATGCCATAGAAATTATTAAAAAAATCATTACCAGACTCCCTTTATATAAAATTACTTTTTTTCTTTAAAAATAATTAAATGCATGGTATGTGTATTGTTTTTTCTATATATTTATTTACATATAAAGAAACATGCCCTGGAACTTTATTTTATGATAAACAGGAAAAATATTACATGAAACTATTTATTGACTTTTTAGGGTTTGCATAATAATGATGCCTTTGCAACACGTTATTTCTTCTTATTACTTAAAATTTATGTGAAGCTCGTTAAATATAGTTTTATTTCGCTTTCAGTAAACTCCATCCATAGAGTAGTGTAACTCATAAATTTCAACTAGTATTAAAATATATAAAATACATTGAACGATTCAGAAATATTGATTAAATATGTATAAATATGAGTAGAGGCATTTACATTACAAAATGGGGAAGATATGCACACATAAATATCCTCTTCTTCCCACATTATATGTAATGTCATAAATATTTTTATAATGGTAATATTCTCATATTTTGGTTTGGATATAGCTTATTTTTTAATGTTAAAACATTATAGCAGTCAAATATTTTAAAGTATTGCACTTGAATCAAGTGTTGCTTATTATATTTCATAATTAAGATTAAAAAGACTTTTTTGAAAAAAAATAAACAACATTAGTTATCGTTTAATTCTTTTAATTCTGTTCAACTTTTTTTTACTGCAATAGGAGCTTTGTTGTGTTAACTTTCCAAATTTTGAAAATTAATAAAATAGCATATATTATTTAATTAGAATACTTATAATGAACTTGAGTATAAATATAGGAGAAAATAGCATATGAAGAGCAAAGTGATTCTCCGTGTGAGCTAAAGATAGAAGATGAGATTTTTATGGTCCTAATACGTCCCAACAAAATTAAACTGGTTATTTTACCTAAAGAAATCATTATTCAGATTAAAAAATTAACTTAAAAGTATGATTAAGATTTATTTAAACAAACACCATAATTTTATTTAAGGTTTCAGAAACAATTTAATCAAAATAAATTATATGTAACGTTAAAACAATTGACTTCGTTTATTCCGAACTTTCAAGCTTAATTTAATTTTTCGGAACTTTCAAGCATAGTATTTTCAGTAAATACAAATTATTGATTTTAAAATATTCATGTCGTTATTTTCATAATAGATATTTAAATTTCATCAGATATAAAAAAATGTTGATAGATACTTATCAAATCATTCATTTTTCTTTAAAAGAAAAAGGTATATATCAATACAAAATGAATAAGCTAAAATAAAGGAGTTTTAATTCAAAATAATTATTATTTATGGAAATATAAATTATTTATTATGCTACGAACTTTATATTACTTTAAACGATATATATATATATATATATATATATATATATATATATATATATATATATATATATATATATATATATATATATTATTGAGTATTAAAATGTGTGTTTAAGCTTTACTTTTAATAGAAATGAGAAAATTAAATAATATGTAAAGAATAAAATTTATAAATTTAATATTTTAAGATTTTTTATTGAAAATGAGGTCCTTTTTTCTTATATGAATTGATTTTGTTTTCATTATTGTTTGTCTACGGTGTTTCTTCTTTTTAATTTTTGCAGCATATGTAAGTATGCTCCTTACAATATATTGGATGAAAAATAGAAAAGATATAGAAAAGAAAACTTTCTGGAATTTAATTTATTGCTAATAAATATTTTTTTTATATTTCAAAATTATGAAATTAGTAACATGTGTTCAAATACGCTAAATATTAATAATCGAATATGGTAAAAAAATTGTTAATTTGAAAAAATAAATAAATAAATTGAGTGATAATAGGATAAATGTAGTAGTTATTGTGTGTTTTTCTTGAATCTGTTTGTTGGCCATGCTTAAATTCATGCATGGTAAAATAATTATGGAAGCACATTTGTTGATAAAATTATGAGTTTATTTGGGTATTGATATTTTTTTTAGTCTTTCCAAATTTTACGTACTATTTTTTACTAAATATAAAAGCTAAAAGTTATAAAAAAAATAGTTTTAGTACATTTTTAAAAGTTTTATCCCGTTAAGAGTTGAAATTAAGGATTATTTATATACAATATTTTTCGTAAATTATGAAAGTATATATCAAAGTAAAATTTGATGAAATTAACTATGATCTCATAATGGATGATAATAATACTTTTCGATATGGACTAAAAGTTAAAATAAGAACAAAAAATTTACTTTTTAAAAAACATGTTTCCTTCAAATAAACAAAAAAACATAAAATTTATAAAATAAAAAAACTGAAATTCGAATATTTTAAGTTCATTAATAACATGTGTTTCAAATAACAAAACATGCTAAACTTTATATATAAAAATAAAATAATAAAATAGTTAAAGAAAACAATGATACTTTTTTAAAGACACATAAGTCTTTTATCGCACTTTTCTTACGGTGATTCTGGAAACAAATTTTTATCATTCTTTTTAGTATTTGATAGACAATAATAATATTATTTGGAAAATTTTACAAATAGAATATTATCTAAATACATGTATAATTTTCACAAAGAATAGGTCTCCTAAACTTTATATTTCAATCCGTGAATTTCAATAATCTCTCATAACCTAGTTATGTATGTTGAGTGGCGAAATTAAAGTTTCTTAAAACTGTTTTCTTTTTGGTTAAAAGTTTCCCCTCAGGAAGCTTCTTTCACATTGGTATAAAAAAAAGTCTCACCGTAATTGTTATAAAAAAAAAAGTTTCTTATGTCATTTAAAATATTATATATTTGTTGACTTGTTCAAATGACGAACTAATAGTTTGTTAAAAATATCAACATTAATTGATGTAATTAATACGGTTATTTTTCAGAATGGTTAGAAAACAACTGTGAGGGCTATGAAAAACAGGAGTAATTAATTAAATATAACTGATGATCTGGTGTGAAAGAGAAGTGAAAAAAATAGACATGAGAAAATAAAAATATATTAAAATAGTAATAATAATGGAGGGGTGTGAAAAGATGAGCACCATTATTTGAATTTCAATTTTTACCGTTGGCCAGCCGACCAAGCTGACAGAACAAAAGGACAGTGATGGAGAAACAAGGGAAAAGATTTTCTGGACATAGATATTTTTTAATTTTATTTGGAATATTAATTTTTGTTTGTGGTGTAGAATGAAAGGTTACTGGAATAAGTGAGGTTTAACAAGGGCATGAAGTTATTAAGGGAAAAAAAAAAAAAAAAAAAAAAAAAAAGGGGAATTGTGGGAGAAAACAGAGCATGCTGCCAGAAGACGATACAAGAGACAGTAAAAGGGAAAGTGAAGGTAAAGGCATATCACGTGGAGACACGGACTAGAGAGTAGAGATGGGGCCCACATCCATTGAGAGTATTTGTATGGTCCAAACCAACAAGGAGACGAATATTCCTTCGTTTTCTGTCTCAGAACTTCTTTCAAATATCAAAAATGTCAAAAGACCATAGCTGCACCTCCCTCAACCTCTCTCTGCTTAACTTTTTAGGTTACCCTTTTCTTCCCAACTCAAAATATAAAAAACTAATCCAAATATAACTTATATTTCTTCAAAATCAAATATTTTATTATTTTACCACATCAGAGTGGCAGAGAACATCACATGCTAAAACCACTATTGCTGCCATTCCTCTCTATCTTCTTCCTAAATTGTACAACTTCTGCCACGTGGGACCTCTTTATTTTCAAAAACAATTCACACAACTTAGACTGCTCCAAACATTGCAACTTCCCACCTTTTCACACACCTCCATCCTCTTCCACATATTATGTCTATTTATGCCTATCCATATATCATAAACTTTTCAGATTTTATTTTTTAGATCTTAATCAAATTTTCACTTGGATTGTCTTTAGAAATAAACTATAATTTTGTTAACATTATCAAATGATGATTTACCTTATAAAATAACATCATCATCTCTTAACACAAAAGGAAATTTACTTCTCAAAACATATCACTTTTATTAATTTTGAAAGATATATAGGAAAACTAAGTGAATCCACACAGACATCATTTTAGCTATGTGAGTGTGTTTTTTCTATATACAATATTGTTTATTCTCATACTTTATATAATCATAATGTAGAAAGTGAAAATAACATTCACATATAATAAATCACACATGTATGAATTACCACAACACGCTCAAAAAAAAGTATACATCATAAGTACTTACATTGTTCATCTTAAAAGCACAACAACATTAATAAAATACATATGATTCCTAATTCAATTTTAGAGGAATTGTTATATGCATCTCTTATGATATTAAACTAATTTTTTTTACAAACATTTTCTATAAGACTCAGTATTAAGTATATGTAAGAGAAAAATTAAAACTTGACCTATCAAAAATAATATCGAGAAATCATTTCAATTCTTTGTTAATATAATCCATTACACATACTCTCTGAAAATTATGAAGTAATAATCTCTTTTAGTTTTTATTTAATATTATCTTAATTTATATGATTTAGATTATCACCGAAATTAATATATAACATTTTATTAATGGATTTACATAAGAATAATAATAAGTTTTTATATTAAGATTTGAATCAATTTATTTTCTATATAATTCATTATTTACGTAGTAATATAATTAATTCGAATAAATGATGATTGATAGGTAAAAACTTTTAAAATAAAGCTTAAAAAATCTAGAAAAATAAAATTTTAGTTGAAATGAATAATAAATTATTTTTGACATTGCTTAAATGAAAATCATAATTTAATTTATCTAATATAATTTTTTTCTTATTATAAACATTTTTTTAGTATAATTCAAAACTGTATCAATTCAATTGAATTCAACGCATTCAATTCTTTCACTATCCAATCATTCAACAAATATAAAATATGTTTATTTTATTCCACAGAACTATACATTATAATAAGATAACAAGTTTCACACCTACTTATCTATTTAATCTCAAGTTTACAATTCACCACATTAGTTATGAAATTTAGTTAACTTCTCTTATCTTTTAACATTTAATTTTCAAATCGTCACAAGAAACCATAAAAATGTTAGAAAAGTCCTCCCTTACTTCTTAATAACATGATTCAAAGTTAAAGCACATTGTTACAAATAAAAATTAACTAATATTCATCTTTCTCTACTAGACTACATAAAACATGCATATACAAATCGACTCTCATACATTGGTGCTTTGTTTTGCTTTTCTTAAGAGTAAGTTCATATTATTATTTACATAAAAATAAACAGGAGACTGATTTAACCGTTATATTAAAACATAAAGATAAAAATACTAACAATTTTATTTTTATATCATATCATATAATACTAATATACTATGAAAAGACACCAAAATTTGAACCCTAATATTCATCTGTGGGTTGGGTTCGAAACCAGAATCTGAACCCACTACTCCGATATCACGAGTTTATGATCAATTATAGGAAAACACATCTCTGCACCAACCACTCAACTTACCATTATTTATGTGATGCAGCACATTTATGAGAGAGAGAAATTATGATGCTAATCATGGTTCCTCTGACAAAGGTTGATTACTTAGGATATCTATTATGTCAAGTCATGATGAGTATATTAATTCTATGGTCCTCAACATGGCTCTCATAATTGTGAGTTAAGATTAAGTTTTCATTAGTTAATTGCTTCCTAATAAAGATATTAAGACTCCCAAGTCTTAAGTATAGGAAGTAAGCACGACCTTAAAGTAAATATCTAAGAAAAAGTGTCTAAGAGTTGGTGCTTAGTAGGTTTATAATCCACCAAAGTCGAAGTTTAGGATAAGGTAGGAGTTCTTTTTGTCTGTGAGTATGTTGCAATGGGTTGGTCTGGGTAGCTTTAATATTTAATTTATTTTATGATAAATACTAATTATTTCGTTAACTTTATTTAATTAAAATAATGTTGTTGCGTGTATTGTTTGTGCAATGGAAAGTTTAAACTACAAAGGCAAACTTTTAACACAAGGACAGTTAGTCATATGTTGTATCTAATACCTTTTTTCTTAAATGTTGATTAAAATTCACCAACAGAAAAAAAATCACTAGTAAGTTTCACTAAATAAAAATAAATTTTATTAAATAAAAATTCATCAAGAAATTATATCAAGCATTATTCCTTCCAAATAATAAACAAGTTAAAAACTTGGTAATCCAAACTGTAAGTGAATTTTAATTTATTTCGCTCTATTCAATGATATAATCTTTAAAAAGTTATTCGTATAATTGAAATTTTATTTTATTGACTATTTACTTTTGGTATTATGGTTTAATGAATGATAGTTCAAGAGATAAGTTTATTTTCAAAATTGAGTTATATTAAAAATTCTAATTAATTTGAATTTATTTTTTCCTGCTTCTTAAGTTTAAAAAGAAACTATAGTTGTGGACTGTGAGATGCACGAGTTTTCTTCACATAATTAGTGAATTAATTATTGACGGATCTGTTTTTCTTTTCAGTCATTTTTTACACAGTAAATTAATAAAATAATAATAATAAATAAATAAAATGTTAAATGAAATAAAATTATATTAAATTTTGTTTTTATTTCTCTATAATTACACTCTTTTCCTTTTTGTTTTTGTTTTTTTCCCTTTTATTTTGTCTTCTCTACTAAATAAAAAATTAAAATAACCAGCAGTGCGTTGCTTCTTAATTTTTATTTTTACCCCTTATCAAATTCATAAGATGATATATTATGTTGAAAACTTTATTTTTGCTATATATAAGTCTATTAACAGTGAATCTTGAAAAATAGTATTTTAGAAATAAAAATATATATATTAAAATTAAACATAATTTTAATATATCTAGTTTCAATGCAAAATTATTAGATAGTGTGAACAGGTTTCTCTTTTTTTCTACAATATAAACTATATATGCACTTGTACAATTTTTAGTAGCTACTAATTCTCGAATGAAAAAAAAAAAAAAGTCTTTAGAAACTGTGAATTTTATGACAGAATTAAAAAGACATATGCTTCATAATGCACTAGTATATATTAAGAAGTAAAGTGAGATTTGTATTTATTTATAAACTATTAAAGTGAGGTTTGTATCTATTTATAAACTATTAAAGTAAGGTTTGTATCTATTTATAACACTTTCTCTTATCGAGACTGTTCAACTCGTGTGTGAGACTGTATTATATAAGAATGGTTCGGTAACGGCCCAATAGTGGGTGACTCGATAAATCCAAAAAGTTGAATTTAAGTCAAACTTAATTTTAAAAAATCGACTTGTAAAATCAAATTTATTCTTATTTATAAACTATTGAAATATCTTATCTAGTTAATAAGAGATCTGTAATCATATATATTAACTTTTTTTCCTCTTAAACCTTTAAATAGAGAAAAAAAAATATTTAAATAAATAAAACAATTGAAAAAAAAGTTCCTAATAATTTTTATAGTATGGTAAATGAATTAGATTATGATACAAAATAGTGACTCACATATTTAAAAATTTAAAACATAACATGAAATAAATATTTTGTTTGTGATGTATGTCCATAATAAAAAAAAATAATAGAAAATAATATATTACTCCCGACAAAATTAGATTACAAGTTGCAATTGGCAATTGTGGAGCTACCTCGATTGGATGTGACTTACCTAAGACACAAACGTGCACGTGTTTGAAGTGTGTTATTTTTTGTGGATTCAAAAAAAAGTTAGAAGTATGAAACGGTAGATAGAAAAAGAAAAGAAGAACTAAGACAAGTGGTAGCATGAAAAATGAGAAATGAAATGTGCAACATTTCTCCACACACGTTCATAACTTTGTTTAGAAGCTGTGAGAAGAAGGAAGAAAGAAGAAAGAAACAGTAGCATACCTATTTTTAGACCAGCCAATTAAAAGCAGAAACGTACAATTTTGGGAATTCAAGTCATGCACTTGTTTAACTGCAACATTGTTATCAGTGTTATTTAATTTTCATCGATTCATTTTTTTTTTTCATCCCATCCAAACTATACCACTGCTGTGAAGCATCATCAGAATTTGTATTTTTTCAGTAACCAGTGTAATTCGACTTCCAAAGTATTGAGTTAATGCACCTTTAGTTTTTTTAAATCCAAATAAGATTACTTTTTCTTATGCTGTTTTCAACATAATAATAACAGGAAACTTGAACATGTCTTGTCTATTCATGTCTGAATAGATTTTTTTCTTGAAATAATTTGTATGGTAGATGTGACACAATCAACTTATATTATTTAATATGTATATTGAAATATATTAATTTTGGTGTCAACAATTTATGCAGATGTTGATAAAAGATTGGAGTTGCACATCATCGGATCATTTTTTTTATTTTTACGATTTTGTCTTTGATTTTTCGGTTTTCGATCTTAAATGGGGTATTTTTAATTATATTAATAGTCAAATATTTATTATCTTTTGTTTTATGATTTTTATATATTTATACTCAATAATGAATATTTTAATCATAATGCCGTCTTAATATAGCTATCATTATGTATTTCCATAATATCATTATAAGAAGTTAATAAAAATGAAAAACAATATGTAAGATCATGCGTAAGATTTACTATTAACTTATCGAATATTAAGTACATTAATTATTTTATAAATAAAATTATATTACCAAAAATTATATTGTTGTATTAAAGAATTCAAAATATGTATGTGTTTGTTTCTTGAAGTTTTGAGTTTTTTTTTTCTGATTTTAAACTAATTCAAAGTAATAGTAATTATTATATTTGATTTATTCTAGATATTAAACAATAGTTGGATTTCGGAGTAGGATAAAAACAACTTAGATGATTAGATGAGTTTAGTGTTTAGTTATTTCTTGAAATTTTTGTGTGAATTAACATTTACACTTTAATTAACTATAATTGAATTTGATAAATGAATGTTTGAATTGTAGTTCTTGATAAGAAATTTAGATAAAATAGACATGTTAAAGTACATTAATATTTATAAGTTTTGTATGTGTTATTATGACATTGATTGTTATTTGAAACTTGTATATTTACAACTTGAATATACTTGAATGGATAAAATATGATTTTTGTGAATTTTAAGTAAGTTATATACTTGTTTGTATGTTTCGGTTCTGTCTTATTTTTATACGGGTTAAAATATGAATAATGTAAGTTTTGTGACATAATCTTAGTTAAAGTAAAATTTTTTATTTAAACGAAATTTAGGATAAAGTTAGCGTCTTTTAGGTATGATTTTTGTTCAAGCAAAAATATTTTACTTAAGTAAAAATCTTAATGAATAATTTGTCTTTATTTTTTTTTAAAGAAATTTTAGCTTCAACGACGAATTTTAGCTAAAAAATTTTGTTGATTTTGGTATTCATTATTTATTGATTTTCGTGATGTTATGCATACATGTAAATACTATACTTTGTGAAGTAACAATGAACAAGATATAGGTAAATTAAAATGATATATTTGATTAAAATACCGATATTTTTGAATTATAATTAATTGATTCACATATATGAGGATGATATGTTGACATTGATTTTGAATTTTAATATTAAAAAATGAATTTATTTTAGTTATATAGGTTAATATATCAAGTCATGAATAATTAAAAACGAATTTATTGTGCGCTCTAAACTATATAATTGTAGTGAATTCACTTTTACTTTCAGTTCTTAAAGTTTAAGGATAATTTAAATTTCAGATTAGATATTAGTAACTGTTAGGTATATATTTAATATAAATATTCTAGATTGCATTTGTCTATTTTATTTATCTATTTTTAATTTAATTTCGTTAAAAATATGTAAAGATAACTGTGATATGATTGTTCTGTATAGAATAGTATGTGTTAAAATCCATCACAATAAATATAATTATTGTTCTTGGATTGATTTAATTAGCTTACTTTTTTATTTAATATATTTTTGTTCAGTTATATACTCTAATTCTATTAATAATAATTGTAAACAAATTTATGTTTTTCTTATTATTTTTTGTTAAAATATAAAATGTACATTTGTTTTGTTTAAATATAATTATGAATTATAACGATTTTCTTTTGTATTTTTTGTTCAATAAAGTATGATGTTATCTTAAAATTATGCGAAACTTATAATAATAATAATAATATATTCATATCACTTATTTACTATATCTATAAACATATACAACAAAGTCGTGGGAATATCTCAAGATAAAAAAACATAAAACTAACATAGCACAATGGTCATATAAAGAAATGAACAATGATGTGTATATTTATGTGTTATTTTTTTAAGAATTTAGAACTTCAAAATGTTAATTAAATATTAGATTAGCGAAAAAAAGTACAATTCTCATAAAATAATAATTTATTATGATTAATTATAATTTTTTTAATGATATGTAATAAACATTTTGTCCTTTATCAAACATGAAGGTAGACAATGGTCTTTCTCAGATTTATATTCCATCTTTCTACTAATTAACCAGTTTTTTTATTATAAAAATAACATAATTATTAATGATTGGCAATATAAAATTTACATTTTTATGGAATTATAAACTATCACACAATGGCCTTTTGATTTTGTAGTAATTAATTTAAAATTATAATTATATTTTATGAATGTCCAAGATATACAACATCTGCTATTTTATATATAATTTCTTGAAGTTTATTGAAATAACAAGATTAAGGAAAAACACTATTGACTTCACAAAGAAACAGTCAACATTGCATTGCATAGGTTGACGTATTTACCCTTGGAATGGGTCAACATTTGCAAGGTTCCTTCCTAGAAAATGTAGGAAATTTAGAGATTTAAATGTATACAGTTTTTTATTCATGAGTATAAATATTTAACTTTTTTTTTATTCTCCTGCACACGTTTTTTTTTTTCACCATCTGAACCAATGATGAAATATTAATATACCCCTATTACCACTGGACGATTTTTAATATGTATAACAATTTTTTCAATACAATAGAGTAAAATAAAATAAAATAAAGATTCTGTATTGCATAAATCATTTTTATAAGTTGTCAAGACATAATATTTAACTAACAACCACTGGGATAACTTATTTGACAATTTGGTCACATAATTAACTAATTATTTATAAAATGTTATTGGTAGAGAATTTATTAAAGTTTTATTTTTTGAGAAAAGGTAAAAAAAAAAAAATAGATAGTTAGGTAGGTGTAGATAGGAGTAAAGTGGGTCCCTAATTGTTGTCTCATATTTGGATTACACCTAATCTAAGCTGTGGGCCCAATTAGGTTATGCTTCCTCTCTCCTTAGCAATACCAATTTCAACCATTCCCCAACTTCCACCCTTTGACCCCTAACCCACAGACCAAACTTTCCACTAATTAATTCCATTTTCATTTTAATCCCTTCTTAATCTCAATCAACCACACCCATCTACACCTACACACTAATCAATCAATTAATTATTTAATACCCTTCATTATTAGCTTAGGTTGCTACGTTTAATCACAAAAGATGCCACCCCTTATTATGGTTATCCTTTATTCATGTTATTATCGATATGGTAAAACAAATAATAATATATAATAATATTATTTTTGTGAAACATTAGATATGAGTTTAAAACTGTGGCTGAGTTCAATACAACTGATTAATTAATTTTGCAGCAGTCTTTATTAGAGTTTTTTTTTAAAGTATAGCTGCAAGGTTAATAGTCAGATCCAAAGTGATAATTAGGAGTGATGATCTCTTACTTTAAAATTAAATTAACTGTAAGTAACATGTTTATTTTAAAGAGTTTTTTACTCTGAAATATGTATGTACTCTGAGAAAATCGAGTTATGGTCTAAATGAAAAAAAAATATAAAAATTGTTATTAATTAAAAATTAAGAAAAAAAAAGAGAGTGACAGTGAGAGAGTGGTGGAAGTGCAGTTATTTTGGGAGAAGTGAAGGGAAGAAAAAGCATTGGCATTTGTTGCGTCCCAATTGAATCACGCAGGTTGCGTGAGGATGGTTGGGTAGAGATGGAACACCGTTACGTCATCATCCACTACGCTGTGCCCCCTCTCTCTCACCTACTATCATTTTTTTTTTTTTTATCTTTTATATTAATAATACACTTTCACAAAATAAATGATAATTTGTATAAAGTGTTTAATTATTTTTAATTGGAAAGTTTTGTCCTTAATGTCCCTCAAGTAATATCATACTGTTAGTTCAAGTGATGTTGATAGTAATATATATGAGTTATGAAATTGTGAAAACTTTTTACAGATGTTCAAACAAAGGTTATTTGCTTAAGTGCAAAATTGAATGATGACCCAAAATTACTTCGAATAATTTTAATATGCATGTATAATTTAAATATGCACATTGATACTTCAACAAGAAAAAGATAAAATTAGTTGTGATGTCTAAAAGTAATTTTGTTAAATTTGAGTAAAAATGTTATCTCTTATACAAAAAGTGAAAATAAAATGAGTTTGTTAACTAATAATAGTATGTAGGATTTATGTATAAACTGTGATTAATCATATATATATATATATATATATATATGATTATGAGAGTGATGTCACTTACTGTGATTTCCAATTTTTTTTTTTATTCACAACCATCTTATTCTATTAAAAAAAATGCAATTGAGTCGTCCACATGAAAAGGTTGGTCACATGATAAGAAATAAACAAGAAGTAGCCTCCAATAATGTATGAACATGCACCATGGTTTTTTTTATTTGAGGTACAAAGATGCACGAGGGTTTTTGTCTATGTTTTGATTTTACCGACCAAATGTGGAATTTAAGATTGTGAGAATATAAAAATAGCAGAAGTTTGAAGCATGACCAATGAGTGGTGAAACACAACTACAATACCAATATCACTACCAGCCATGGGAAGCAGGTGGCTATCTTGTGTCGCACACAAAGGTGGGGTTTAACATTCAATAAAATACTTTCTATAAAGTAAAAAAAAATGTTGTATTCTCATTGATCTTTGACAAAAGAAGTGCAAATAACTTAGTGTATATTATCTACAATGAAGACTAATACTTTAATAATGAAACATTTAAGTTCAACATCAAGGGACACACCCACAAGAGCCAAACATTGTTTATAGTTATTGACATGATTATTGGCCACCATGCTCATCTTTGTGAAGCTCAACTTTTAAACTTTGTTATCATCTATGCATGAGACCAAATAAATTGAAAAATATTGTGGGATGGGTGAGATCTTCACACTTTAGGTGACACTTTCAACTTTCTCTTTCTCTTGTTTATGTTACCATTGTTATCTCTTTCTACATGATGGCCACAACACACTTTTTTATTTATAGATGAGAATGGACATGATCAACCCAAAAATGATAAAATATTAAAAATGGAGAAACATAAAACAGAAACATTAATTAACCTACACTCTTCGTTTAAATGTTTATTTAAATGAAATCAAGAAATTGTCATTTGTTTTGAGGTCTGTATATATAAAGAATGGTAATTGGATTAAGGAAAATGGTGTCCCTCTTTTTAACGCCATGCTTAATCATCAAAGTTGATTTGGGTCCATAAATAAGCATATAATATAGGCTAAGATATATTATTATACTAAACAAGTCATTATGAGATGTTGATGAGATGGAGATAATGAATAATGAGAAATGAGAAGAATACATAGTGATGATAATAATTAGTTTGGTGACTTATTTTAAAAGGGGTGTCAGAATTGTGTAGGTATAGCTGCCATGCTACTTTTTCTTCTTCTTTGGTAACCCAAACATGGCTTGTTTAGTACCAAACAACTTGGAACTGAGTGGTCAAATTTGAAGAAAAAGGAATTGAAATGAAGGAAGCTATCATTTGAATGTAAAGTTTGTATCTTGATGAATTATATGGCTAGATTCGTCGCCAAACACTTGGGCTCATTAGGATATTTCTTTTTTAAATCTATATATATTTTTATTTATTTACTAGAGTAATTTTATTTTGGTGTTGACTAAGAAACATTTCTCATTATGGATATTTTGACTGCAAATTAGTATAATTTGGATTTATTTCAGTTTAATCCAGAGTAATAAATTTTACTTGACATGATTAATTTGTTGTCCTGAAGTAATTTTAAAAAGTAATTAAAAATAAATATTTGCAGAAGAAAAAAGATTGGAAACTTAACAAACAGAAAAAAAATATTATAGAGACTGCCATGTAAAAATTATTAATATATGTGTGCTTTTGAATAAAATTAGAACCTTTCTTAATAGGAATGACGAAAATTTAACATAATTGAGTACTTTTGAAAAAGTGATGAGTTTGAGTTTGAATTTGAACAATTTAGGAAAAATAGAACAGTGAAACACAAAGAAAGGAAAGTGTTATATACAAAAGAAGAACATGAATATGATGCATACACACTTTGTGGCACATTTTGCACGTGTGTTTGAATTATTCTGCATATGTGAACAACACCATATAAGTTTTTTTTATTAATATATGTCTTCTCTTCACTGTTGAAAAGTTGAAAGTTGAATGCTACATGAATTGATACACGGTATCAAAGAAAATAAGGGTTCGTTTTTATCTGAGATTCCAAGAACAATGCATAACAGTGTACAAGTAAAATAAAATATAGAAAGAAAGCCCAGAAAAACGCAAAAGGGGTGCTCCTTTCTGTTGCCTATAAAAGACCAAAATTCAATGCCAAAGGCTCCAGAATTTCTATTGTTATTTGAGAAAGAGAATAGGGTAAATCTCAAATTACACAATACCAATAAATATATATAACAATTTTGTTCCATTTAATCTATTTAATGGAAGAACACGTGTTTAATTATAATTTTGAATCAGCAATGTTATAGTATTATAAATATAATTATATTTGATATACCCTTGAAGGATATTTCCTAGCTTAAAAGTGTCCAATAAGATGTGATCTACCAACAAAGGATTCATAATAAGAAGCATTTTGGGATAAACAAATAATAAAGATGATTAATTAGGTGCAAAGCTTTATTAGCATAAAAGGCTCATTATTGAATAGACTCAGTAGTGTGTGTGTGTCTATATATATAAAGTTAAGATTTCAAAGTATTGATGTTATATATTGGTTGCAGTATTACTATTATATATTTTGAGATAACTGACTTAAATTATGAGATTTTTTAAAAGCAAATTTAATACACGAGTAAGTTCTTGAATTTTTCAGGAGATTTAATTAGATATATAAATTTTAAAATTATAATTAGATCCTTAATTTTTTTATGATTTTTATAATTGAATCGTAAAAGTTAGTTTAGAGTAGCTTGAAATCCAATTAACAAATTATAAAAATCAATAATTTAATTATGTAGTTTTAGTTCAAAAGCCTAATTATTATTTTTCTAATAAATCAGAGAACTAATGAAATAACAAACCTTTTAAAGATCATGATCATATAACATAATATATATTCTCTAATAAAATACTTAAAAAATATACACAAAGGAAACTTAATTTTCTTGGATTTGTAATAATATGGTTTCATCTCAATTCCTTCCATTCCTTCCCTATTATTAAATTTGTCAAGATGGTTTATTTAGGGGTTTTCTGGAATAAATCTATTTATAGTAACGTTTAGAAAAAGAAAATATAAAAATATAAAATAATTGTTTATAAGCTAAATTTATTTTAGAAAAAATTATTTATTTTATTTTCTTTTTTCTCCCAACTGTGTGTATAAAAAAATTTACGAAAAAATGACCTAACTTAATAATTCCAAAGAAGGATTGGTTTCAAAGGTGTTGAGTAGTTGAATACACAATGCATTGTTTTATTGTTTTTCCACATTTTCTTAGGTCATGGTGGTTTTATAATGTGGAATGACAAGGTCTTCTTCATAATTGCTCACTTGATTATTCATCATCCTCTTGGAAGAATAATAAATTATAGGTTTGGGAGTTGTAAGTACTGAACATGGAATAGAATGGCAAGTATCACATGGCTAAGCTCATCTTGTTTTCACTATTGAAGAGGAATTGAAATGGTATTTTTAACAATTGTTTAGGGTATAATTTCAGGAAAATGAAACTTGTAATAATTAAGTGAGTAGAAAGAGAATGGGAGGAACACATAAATTTTCTATAGTTAGCTAGACAATTACCCTCCTTTGGACAGTGTTTCATTCAATTAAGAGCAAAATTGGAACATTGTATTGTACATATGATAAATTTTTTTATTCCATAGTAAATAGTTAGGAATATAATAAGAAAATATATTTAATCCTTCATTTGTGATGTAAAATAAAAATAAAAAATAGAACAAAAGTACATTTTTTAAAACTTCAAAGTCAAACAGAGTAAGTATTAAATATAGGTATTTTATAAGCTAGCTATATCAAATAAGGATAACTATTTACGTGGAACTATGTATTTATTCATGCATATGCACATATAAAGTCACATCATCCATTTCACAATTCTTGTTTTTTCGTCAGACAAAATACAACTTATCCAATTAAATTGAAAATTCTAACTTTTTTTTAAGGGGAGTTGTTATAAAAAAAAGTATAAATTTATTGAAGGTTGAAATATAATTTTAAAGTAACTTATCCAATTAACTGCATGGTTGGATATTTTTGGTTGTTAAGTATATTTTCAAAGAAGAACTAATTTTTGATGTTAAGGTTGGTTAGTTGATCTTGCTCTGAAGAAATTCAAACTTGATCATACTGGGATGGGAAAAGGAAGTATGATATTTTTGAAGAAGGGTGAAGCAGGTCACATCAGATTTATATTTAATCCATTTGTGTGGGCATCTACCACCAAAATTCTTAATATAGGTTGGGAGGAAACAAAAATGAGAAGGAATTTGAAGTTAAAGTATATAGGTACACTATGAAGTGTTTGCTATGCACCATTGAGGTTAATTAATGAATTGAGGTATATTTTTTATTTGGGTATTGTTACTAAAACATTATAATACCTAGTAGACTCATTTATTTTTAGTAGACTCATTTATTTTAGTGGTGTTACTGGCTCTTTCTTTTATCCGCTTTTTGTTACAGAACTTGATTTCGTCTCTATTGATTATATAGGGGGATTTTCGGTCTTATTTTGGATTTTCCTTTTCGAATTACTTATTTAGACTTTTTATTTTAGTTCAATTTATAAACCGAGAATTAACAATTTTTTTAATGCAATGAAAATCATATTTTCTTCCCATTTCTGTTGATTGCAACCTATATATATATATATATTACTGTTTAAAATTAGTTGAGCACCTTAGGCCTACAAAATATTTCTTTAACTGTTTAAAATTAATTAAGTACCTCTGCTTATATAAAGTACTCATATAAACAGCGTTTCATAATCTACTCCAATGATAAAAGGGAAATATTAAAAATGGGTTTTCTAAGTTGAACAACTAATATGAACAACCGTGTTAAAATTGCACCGAAAAACGTTTGTATGGAAGAAACATTTACAGGAAAGTGCCGTTTAGATGAAATATGTAAAATGCTAGTCACATGAGCCTCTCATTATTCACACATAATTGAGAATGAAAGAGGAGAATTTGAAATATTTTAGACAAAAACACTAACTTTGAGTCGTTTATTTATTTAAGTATGGGAAAGACATTTTGTAATTAAAAGTGATTAAATTTTATGCCGCCTGATGGAACATTGAACCTAACAATTCTGTCATAATCAACAACTTAATTAAGATTCACGTTTTGGGAACGTCGTCCCTCACATTTCTCTTCTGTAACTGGGCCACACTTAATTAAGACCCATACATTAACCTCTTTTTTCTGTCTCTTCACCTTTTTTTTTTTCTTTCTTTCAAGGACCTTTTACACCTCGTTTAATAATAATTTAAGTAACTTATATACAGTCCAATGTTGGAATACATGACAATGATTCCAGTCCCTAAAATTTAAGTTGAACACTAGAATCAGCCCATCACATCCTGCAATTATGAAGATAATTAGTATACAACATGGCCCAATAAAGCCAAACCACTTGCTCCAGGCCCCTTTGTGCATGTATGCGTAGTTGGTCCTCTATCTCCTGGAGAAGTCACAAAATAGTGATTTTCTATCCGAAACATAGTTTAGTAATGACTGCTTTTAGTAAGATTTTGGGCATGTTATCTGCTTGTCAAGAGTTTGATAATTTCAGTGTCAACACAGCCGGATTCTGATGCAAGCTTCACTGGAGTGTTGCCTTCTTTATCTGCTACATATGTATTGGCTCCCCTGCAAATGTCGGTAAACCATGTCACTTTTCCAAAGGAAACCAAACTTGACAATATTAAACAGTGTATCTGAGATAATATATAAAGAAAATTTGCATGAAACTGAAGTGTGTAATTGAAATATAATATTTTGTATAAGGCAGATCATGGTCAAGCATAAATCTTACTATTTGAATGAGATTTTAATTCCACCAACATAATATCAGTGAGTTTTTGTAAGTTGATGGTGTAGATTACCAAAGGAAAAAAAGGTAATAACGAATTACAGAAATGACAATCGTATATTAAAAGATTAAACTTGGCTATTTTAGTTATCAAAATAGAAAAACATTTCAAAACACTCTTTTCTGGTTCACTCCCCTGCCAAGCAAAATAAAAAGTGGCGCAACTTTTTTCTATAGGCAAAATCATAACTCTGACAAATTATATTTACAATGACAAAATAAGCATGTTCATATAAAAAAAAGGTTTTTCTTTAGCGTTTAAATTATATTTTACAGCTTACATCACTGTCTCCAATGCGCAGGAAAGATGAAATAAGCGTTAAAATTATATATCACTTTAATGGGTATCAACTTAATCTGTACGGTGATGGAAGAATATATTAATATATATTCAAATGAACTTAAATATGATAAGTGTGGTAGACTTAACAAAAGTAATAGAGACCGACTCCTCCCATATTAGCCTTCTTGCATTTGACAGGCTAAAAGCGGGTAAGAGAAAGCTAATCCACACAAGCCTTAGAGGTTATATATTGGCAAAAATTTCCTACACCTCATCACCAGTGACCTGCATCCCATTATTTTTAGAAAAGTTCAAAAATACCTTTTAATAACTTTCGAAAAATATTTTCTAAAAATAGGTTTCAGAAAATCTTGTTCAAAATATAAATTTTATATTCCGAATATATTTTTCGAAATTTATTTTTGAAAAATAGTTTTTAAAACATAATATTTATATCCTGTAACAGATTTTTCAGAAACCATTTTTAAAAGATATTTTTCAGAAGGTCAATTAATGTTCAGAAAAATACTTTTCAAAAATGTTTCAGAAAATATTTTCCATAAACAGAAAAGGTACTTCAGTAATTTCACACATCTATGATGGAGTTACGCGTAAAAATATGGAGTACAGAAGGTTTTTGCCTACAATATTTGGCTCTCATCCCGCATGACTACACATAAGAAAAACTTTAGGTCACTGAGTTTCATACCAAATTTAAATCCCTTGTAAAAAAAAGGATTTATTGCAAACATAACTATTAAAAAAAGCTTAAAGATCAATGATTTATTATTTACGGTAAGTACGAAAATATATAATAAAAAATAAAATTAAAATAAAAAATAAAATATAGATTTATACTTGTACATATATAATATTAATAAACTAATAAATAAACATATTTAGTCATACGTAACCTATAAACAATTGTATACAATAATAAAAGATTAAAGTGGGCCATGGGTTCCGTCCCAGGACTCGCATATGTTGCAAGTTATGCAGGGGAAACTAATATGAAACTTCTACTATGAAGAGACCTTATGCCAAAAGCTTGCAATAGACAGTTGTTGAATTTACTCATCATGAAACTAACACTAGCATTGAACTCATCAAAACAAAACATTTGTTCTGGTCCCTTGGAAACTACTATTTCAAACCACATAAAGAACCGTTGAATTTACAAAATATAATCCTTCGACTTGCTTCATCTAAATGATAATCAAGATTTTCATCCAGGAAGATCATGACGTTCATCTATTCTAATTTAATATTAAACTCAACAACCATGACTAACAAAAACCCTATAGACTTCTTTTTAAGTAAAGCCTTTTAGCCCACCAATCTTGTTTTGAATCCTCCTTGATCAATTCCCAAAATTCCATCATTTTGTTTGAAAGTTTATTTACAACTAAACGGTCTAGAACTAATAACTATACATATCAAACTCCAAGTATTGTTCTAATGAGTGATTTCATCTCCTCAATAACATTCGACAATTAAATTTTCCCCTTACTAGATTAGACGATACACTAGTGGGCTCATCTTTTAGAAGCTCGCTATCAGCTACTAAGGAGAGTACAATATGATCTGTATATCCACACCTCAATAAGGGTTTGATTGTTTTTCGTGTTCTACCATTGACTATATTATAGCCATTATCAACATGTTCTCTTCCAGTATTATTGTCTAAATTTGCTTCCACTAGATCTTCTACATCATAAAAAGTCAGATAGTTTACCAATCATTCCCTTAATATTTTCCTTCTTAACCTCTTGACTTCTACCAAACACAAATTTTGAAGCACAAGTTCTTCCTTACACTCTTAATCACAACCATAGATCCCCTCATCATCTTCAACACCCATTTCTCACATTTGAATACATATCGTTTCTTCTCAAGCTACCAAGGGTATTAGATTCCTTTTCAAGTTAAGCATATACCTAACTTCATCTAGTAGCTGTTTAGATCCATCATGCTATCTAATTAGGTTGTAATACCAGTGACTTATAGGATGTTATTTCTAAGGAGAACATATCCTCTTTCATGTTCTGTGAACTCCTGGAACCACATATGATTAGAAGTCATGTGGAATGAATACCTTCAGTCCATTGTCCACTCAACTGTCAACAATAATTAAGAATCTTTAATGATTCATAACCATCTTCTACTAAAGCTGTATCACTAGACCCAAACGGTGATTAGACTCAATGATTTGTCAAAGTTATTAACCTTCTTCCAGTGTATTAGGAAAGAATCTTCTTGTATGACTTCCTTCTTATAGTGATAGCATCTCATGTTTAAAATATTACCTCTACCATTCCTGTATCTAAACTTATATCTTCTCCTATTCCTGCTCATTCTTGGATGTTCTACCTTTTATGTTAGCCAATCTCCATTTCGATATAACTTCATCTTAAAATTCTTGTTTAGTTCTTTCAAACTAATAATAGTTTAAACTCTTGAAGAGAGATAATCTCTATTCCATACCACAAAATTTACTTAAAATGATCATGTGTCTTAGATAACATACATAATAGCAATAATTCTTTATGCTCATCTTCATTTTGCAAATCAACATTCTTCAAATCAAGAATTAGTTAGTTGAACTCATCTAATTGTTAATTAGCTGTCTTTTTAGTACTTATTTTTTTAGTACAATGTTTACTTCAAATACAAACAATGCACGAGACACTTCGTCATGTACAAACTTCCTACCTTAGTTCATAACCCCACAACAATCTTCTTCTTCGAAACCTACCTCTACACCTTGTCACCAAAACTAAAAAAACTAAGAACTACATAGTAAGCGATTTTGCTTAGAGAAACTATTCCTTAGAAAGTGTAAAGAATATTGTTAAGAGTTTTGTTTATATGAAAAACAATTATAAGTCATTTATATAACAACCTATTTTAATTTTACATTCTTACATTCAAATACCACAACTACACTTTGTTTTCCTTTTAAAATATTTATTTTGACAACTTGAACAAACCATTTAAAATTAACTTTTTTTTTAAATATAAATTATACCAAAACAACAATTTTAAATTTAAAATTCTGAAGCAAATTCAAGTTAGAGAATTAGAAACATATTTAAATTTTTATATTTGATTTAATTTTAATTTGACAAATAATAGGATATATATATATATATATATATATATATATATATATATATATATATATATGCATGCATGTATTGGAATTTTGAAGTTATAAAACTATATTTCATAAAAATAATTGTGGATAAATGACATAATATTTAAAAACAATCCTATAAAATATAAATATTTAATGTTAAATAGTTTATGGCCAAATATGTAAACTATGTCCCCATTATTTGACATTTTTTTGGTTCCATTGTATCTCCATTAAAAAATGACATGACAAAGGGAAAGTGAGATATTTTTTGACAAATAATACTAATGATGGGGACAAACAAAATAAAATTTTATATCATGAAAATTAATTAACTCATTTTTATGAGATCAAAATAATAAAATAGATATACTATAGAAACCGTTAATATATTTAAGCCATGATCTTCCTATACACTAAATAAATTTACGTATTTTATGAAATAAATAACTAAAGAAATATGCACAGAAGATATGATGTGGTAGAGAATGCTTTTTTAGTATCTTTAAGGTTGTAACTTACTCCTGTTGGCAGAGTAAATGTGTAATTGATCCAATGATTAAAGGGGAATTTAGGATATAGAATTTTATGACAAAATCTTTGGATATATAAGAAAACGTCCAATTAATTACCTCAAGATAAGCGCTTTTGCAGCTGCAGTCTTCCCTCTAATAATACAACAATGAAGTGGTGTCCGACCTACAGAATCAGAAGCATTTATGTCTGCCCCAAGCTGTAGGAGTAGCTCCACCATGCCAATGTCACTAGTTAGGCAAGCCAGGTGAAGCACGCTAGTGCCATCTTTTACGTCCTCAAGGATATGATTTTCACTTTGAGATGCAATGTTTAAATTACTTGAAGCCATGTTGAAAGAGTCACCTGCACAGCACCTTATTACTTCTTGTTTTTTCCACAACAAAAGCTTTGCTGGAGTTGAGACTTCTGAACAAGAAGACATACCTGACAATGCTTGCCAACCGATGGCATTGACGTCAACATCCGACTTAACAATAAGCTGGTACACTGCTTTCTTGTCATTTGCACAGATGCTTTCCAGCACCTGTTGCGCTAGTGAATGGATAGGGTGGCTTCTCGTGGTCCGGGAAATAAACATTTTCTCACAATACTGCAATATTAAACTTCAGTCAAGTAATACTTCAAGAATAAGACTGCCACTAAATGCTAAAAGTTATTTATAAAGGGAGAAAAAGTAAACTTATGGTTAAATAAGAAATATCGTTATAAATGATAGGCTAAAGACTGGTTAAATTTGCTTGACAGGTATTTGATCCGATCCGAGATTAACTAGTCTCAAAAGGGTTTTGGTAAAACTCCACGGTAAATGTCCTAGTGTATATAGTTAGGTTTTGTTTGGATTAAGCTTTTTACAAACACTTCTAAAAAAAGTATAATATGAACAAAAAAATGAAATGTATACATTTTATGCTAAAATAGACCATCATAAACTAATTTATAAAAATTATTTCGGATTAGTTTCATCAAAAGCTGATTTTAACTCTTAAATAAAGTTAATTTCAATTTATAAAAATAAATTATTATATTTTTCTTATTGTTTTAACTTAAAAATACTTACGGAGAAATTTATTTCAAATTGTACCTAAAAACTTTTAAGAAATCATAAAAAAAACAATGAGATCATTTGTTGTTAGAGATTTAAAAGAAAGGTAGGAACAAATCTCTAACAAACTCTTGAAATTTGTTAAAATTAATAGATCTCTTTTTCCAATTTTGTAGTATTCAACAAAGTGTTTCTAACATTTTCCTTCTTGGTTAATCATTAAAACTGTTTCTTTCTATCTTGTACATGTGTAACAACTAACCCAAATCCTTTTGGTAATATCACATTTATAAGCAATTTTAAAATGAGTTTCCAACCATAGATTACTGTTGAGTTATCTGTCTAAACATAAAACTCATTCTTCCAGTACTAATTGTTTTCAGAAGTAATTGTACCAAATTATCCAGATCCACCCACCTTTTTCGAATTATGCAAAATGGGGAAAGGAAAAAATTAATAGATGTCTAAAGTGCACTAATATAGAAGAAATTGTCTACTTTCAATCATCTGTTGTTGTGTGTTAGATTTAGTTTATTTTTATGAGCTTTCTAAGAGCTTTTGAAAAATAAGTTATTCTTTTCCCTAATATAATCATTACCAAATATGGTACCCTCTTAACCAACTATTGGGACACTATGTTATAAGAGATTGGAACTGAGACTTTATGCGGTAGAGTTAACAAATGGAAACAGTTGTAAAGCTATCGATCTTATCTGGTCATGTTATTACATAAGCTGTACCTTTTCGGGGAAAAAATTGGTAAGCAACTCTAAACTTGTAAACTAGACCAAAACCTGCACTATGAACTAGAACACAATGAGGCCATTTACTCTATCTATGGCTATAAAATCTTGTACAGTTACGTGAAGATTCATTAATTGTGTTTTCACATCTCCAATTTCACATCCAATGAACAAACCCATTTTTGCTATGTTCTATTAGCGCCAGTCATTATAGAATCACTTGCAAAGATCAGCTCTCAAATCCCTTAGTTCAAAGGTCAGCCTTCTTTTACGTCGTGTGTATAGGCTAGTACAGAGCCTAAAATTCCTTCTACTTGTATCTATCTATACTCTATAAATTTTTAAAAGTAAAACAGAATAAAAGTATCACTGTTCTACATGGTGTAGGAGCATGATCTTGGGACCCCAAACAATACAGAATAGATGAGTGATCCCATAGAGACAATGGAGCCACAAAACACTTCCACTAATTCCATTTAGGAAAATCTTACGACAACAATAGCGTAGGTTTTGTCCAAGGCCCAGGTTACATCACAATCCCGATCTCTAATTCCTCTACTATACCGATCAGCATCAAGTTGGACGGATCCAACTATGTTCTGTGGTCCCACGGCCTCGGCTGAGATGTACATCTCAGTCAAGAAACAAATTGGGATATATTGACAGAACATATCCGACATTTTGAAAATGGAAGACTGGTAATGCCATGGTAAAAGCTGGTTGATCAACTCAATGAATTCCTAGTGGCGAATATCATTTGCTTCCCAACAAACAAAGAGGTAGGGGAAGCAATTGCTGCCCACATATTTTGATGTTTCTGATACTTCATAGACTTATGACCTTCAACTTAAGGTTAACGCGAATGCGACAAAAAAAGATTGAAAATATTACAATGATCCAACGCCCTAACCCCATCGAGTACCCAAAAGATATCTAGAAATACAATTCTTCACTACTACAGGAGGAAAGAGTTTATGTTTTCTGGATGGATTGGATGATGAATTTGATAACATTCAGCGTGACATACTCTAATTAAGCCATTTCCCACAATCGAGCAGGCTTGTGCACACGTTCCAAGGGAGGATTCTTGTTAGACGGTGATGGCATTTGGGCAGGGAGTATAAGTAGTGTTGCTGTTATGACCACTAAAGGCTCAAAGTCTGACCATTCGCCAACCTTGGTGATTAGGAAAGACAACTCATTCTCAAAGTCGAAAGGTTTGTCTGCTGTAGGAAATGCACAAATTGTGCAATATTTGAGAAAGGCACATATGAGTTGCAAGCGAGGAAGAAAAAATGACATCTCAACACTTGAGAAAGGCATTGGTAAAGCTGTTTCAGTCCCTTCTGAGTCTCAACTCTCACTTATTCCTATGACAGGTTTCTCTGCCTCTATGAAACCAGATAACTATAGTCGAGTTTTATGTAGTTCTAATACTGAGGATGCAAGTGCGTCGATCATTATCTCTGGAGTAACAAATCATATGACTTTTGGTCCCATGTATTTCTCCCACTCAACTCCACGTAGGAATTGCATTGCTAATGCAAATGAAGTTACATATCCAATCACTTGTGTTGGAACTGTACCACTATTGCCCTAATCCTCTTTATCTCACCCTTCTTGTTCCCGAATTATCTAATAAATTAGTGTCAAATATTTCAGAATTTTCATGTCATGATTCAAAACCAATTCTTAGCAAGGATTCAAGTCTTTTAGTCTGATAATGGAGGGGAGTTTGTTAACCACCATTTCAAAGCACAATTCCAGCAACATGGTTTGATAATGGAGGAGAGTTTTTTAACCTTATTACGGGGTATGATTAAGAAATTACAAGACTACAAGAGTAATTGGAAGCCTATGAAGAACTTGGGTGGATTGAAATATTCTCTGGGAATAGATGTGATAAGGTTAGAGGCATATTATATTCTTGACTCAAAGAAAGTATGTATTGGACCTATTGTTTGAGGTGGGGTTGTTGGATTATAAACCAACAAATACTCCAATAGCCCAAAATAACAAATTCACAGAATACATAGACCAAGTGCCCATGGATAAAGGAAGGTACTAAAGGTTAGTGCGAAGCCTATTTATTTGTCACATACTTGTCCACATATTGCCTATGGTGAGTAATGAGCCAATTTATGCATAATCTAAGTGACGAACATATGGATGCAATGAACCGAATACTTCACTATTTAAAATCCTCATTAGATAAGGGGTTGATGTTCTCCAAGAATAATCACTTGAATGTTGAGGGATATACAAATGCAAATTGGGCAGGGAACATTCTAGATACGCAATCTTCAGGCAGCTGAAGGGTATACAATTGAAGATTGGGGGGAATATTCTGGATAGGCAACCCTCCAGCTCATTCACATTTTTGGGAGGCAATTTAGTTATATGAAGCAAAAAGCAAAAGGCAGCGGCTTTTCTTGCGCTAAAGCTGAGTTTAGGGGCATGACAAAAGGATAGTGTGAACTATCATGACTTGTAAGGTTATTAATGAAAATACGATTTGGTCCCAACATGGAGATGAACCTGTTTTGTGACTATAAAGTTGCAATTGAAATCTCTCAAAACCCAGTCCAATATGGTCGAACAAAGCATGTAGAGAAAGATAATACGTTTCATCAAGCAAAATCTCAAGGAGAAGATTACTCAATTTCCTTTTGTCGAGTTGGAAGTCTAGTTGACAAATTTGTTACAAATACAGTTTCTAGAAATGACTTCTATGATTCTCACGACAAGTTAGGGCACTAAAGATATTTATGCACCAACTTGAGGAGAAGTGCTAGCACCAGTCATTCGAATCACTTATCAAATCCCTTAGTTCAAGGATCAACCTCACTTTTAGCCATGTGTATCGTAGCATTATTGTGTAGGCCATAAAGCCTAAAATTCTACTACTATAAATTTTTTCTCTGAAAATGATTCAAAAGTAAAACAAAATAAAAATACCTCTGTTCTGACATGTTCTAATTCATCTATAATTAGGAGATTGGGAAAGCCGTGGATCAAAATCTTGACTACTTGGTTATAGAAACCTTGATACCATGTCAAGAACTACTTCTTCCAAGTTCCAAAAGCTTGAGTTGAAGGTTTACGAATGATTGTAGTGCATCTCTAACAATCACATCACATAATAATTCATTTAATAGATGAACTAATTATTTAACCAAGATATACGTCAAATTTCATCTTAAAATCAATTGGCAGTAAGTGAAGTTGCCTAAAGATGTATGTCGTACTTCAAGAATAGTGAACGAATTGGTTAAGAGAAAAAAAAGTGTTCATCTTGGATTTAATTTGAGGCTTGACCAATCTGGAAGTTGATGAAAGAGAAGAGGAAAGGGACATTTGATGTGGGACTTCCCAACACCCCCTTCCACACATGCCTACCTAATCAGGAAAGCTTAACAGAATAGGCAATTAATAAGATCATACCAGATTTCATCTTAAAACTAATTGACATTAAGTGAAGGTGCCAACAGATATATAAGCCACACTCCAATAACTGAGATAGGCAATGTAGGACTTCCCAACAATATTATCATATCTTAAAGGTCACAAAACTAGATATCTGTGAATCGAATATGATGCTCAATTCATCGTATTGTTGAAAAGTCAAGATCTACTTTTTCGGCGCAAGCTTTTCAAAGATAATTTTCGGTAGCATACTATTGTTGACAATTGTGAAACAGTGAAATGCGGTGGCTTTGAAAAACTGTACGCATTCGTCCCTATAAATAAGGGCTTCTCTTCATTCATTCTGTACAGCACAAAACCATCCAAGAGCATTCTAATAGCTCATAGTGTTAAGAGAAAAATATATAGAGAGTTTCTCCTATTTTATATAGGAAGAATAGTGTTCTCCTATTATCAAAAGAGAGTGTTATAATTTTCTTTGAAGTAGAGAGAAGTTGTATTTTTCTGATCTTTCATTTAGTGAAATTCTTCCACAAAACTATAGTGTTCAGTTC
>Ga0209489_101805_pt1 | contig 44013 bp, 27 predicted proteins | sample SiratrowhiteBW_FD_187527 | JGI IMG/M metagenome (GOLD analysis project Ga0209489, IMG submission 187527) | Root nodule microbial communities of legume samples collected from California, USA - Siratro white BW (SPAdes) (version 2) | ecosystem: Host-associated > Plants > Roots > Nodule | place... | reverse complement strand
TTACTGGGGTATTTTTTTTTTTTTTTTCTAAAGGTACCTTATTATCTAGATGAAGCAACCGGTTGGGGGTTGGAAATACCTGAACTCAAGAAGCAATTGGAGGCTGCCAAGTCTAAGGGCATCAATGTTAGGGCTTTAGTTGTTATAAATCCTGGCAATCCAACTGGGCAGGTGAGCCACAAATAATTATGTAGTATTGGGGGATGTTTCAAAGACCTTATGTGGAACCTATTTGGGTTAATGAAAATTACTTATGACTCCTACGAGCTATTTTTAGTTTATTTCAATTTTTATGGTCAAGTTGATGATACGCGATGAAAGCTTATTTAAGTATTTAATTAAGCTGTCTGATAGAATCTCTCATGTGATATAATCAAGTATTGATATTGGAGGATTCTTAATTCTTAGAAAGCAAAGTTTTATCGTTAAATTTTATAACATGGCTTTTCTGTCGTGGCCCCAGGTTCTTGCTGAGGAAAATCAGCGTGATATAGTAGAATTTTGCAAGCAAGAAGGTTTGGTTCTTTTAGCTGATGAGGTAAATGGACCATTCTTGAAGATCTTAGATATTAAATTTATTTAAACATAGTTGCGTTTCATGAACCTTGGGAATGAAGGTTACTAGATCCTAGCCAAACCTTTTTTTGTCACTATATACTGAAACTTGTATGGCATATACCATTCAAAGCATAACACTATGATACATAAATGCATTTTGAAGGTATATCAAGAAAATGTTTATGTCCCTGAGAAGAAGTTTCACTCATTCAAGAAGGTATCTCGGTCCATGGGATATGGTGAGAATGACATCACCTTAGTATCCTTTCAATCAGTCTCCAAAGGTAAGTTGGTACAAAATTTATTATAACAAGATAGGATAGAGTTTTATGCTAATAAGGGATCAATATTGATGGAGAATGCCTTTTTCTTTGTCCTTAGGCTACCATGGGGAGTGTGGGAAACGAGGAGGTTATATGGAGGTGACTGGCTTTTCTGCAGAAGTGAGGGAACAAATATATAAAGTGGCATCTGTCAATCTTTGCTCTAATATCTCTGGTCAAATTCTTGCAAGCTTGGTCATGAGTCCACCTAAGGTTAACTCATTGGATCTTCTAAGTCCAATTTCTTTTTGTGGGAATATTACTTTAGTTTGAATAATTAAAAGAACATTGAACACAATGATTGAACACAATTCTGACCATGATAAGATTGGTAGCTCCTGTTCGTATTTATAATAAACAAAATTTAACACAATTAACAGTGTTATTAAATTATATTACACCGTGGTTTTTTAGCACATGAATTGTGTGTAAAAATTGACCATTTTTGTCATTCCATTACTAGTTTGATATTAATGATGCCTTTCATACTCAACATTCAATGTTTGTGTGCAGGTTGGAGATGAGTCCTATGAATCATTCATGGCTGAGAAGACAAATATTTTGGAATCGCTTGCTAGGCGTGCAAAGGTTAGCTACCTAGGAAATAATTTGAAATAGTAAAATCAACCAACATTTTAATTCTCTTTCAAGAGTACTATTTTAGAACATCTCTAAGGAACCCTTCCTCCCAATGCATGCAAGGTTTTGATTAACAAGTGGTCTACTTTCACCACTGAAGTTCATTTTGAAGGGATCTCACTCTGTGGAAATGACTACCATAGTCTCTAAAATATTTACAATTTCACAACCCCATTATCACTTTTACCAAGAACCTTAACCAATTCATTTTTGCTTGCTGTTACCATTTATTCTTGACAGACACTAGAAGATGGATTCAACAAGCTAGAGGGTGTAACATGCAACAAAGCAGAAGGGGCAATGTATCTGTTTCCCCAAATTCGCCTGTCCCAAAAGGCTATCAAAGCTGCAGAGGAGGCAAATACTGCACCTGATAACTTCTATTGCAAGCGCTTGCTTAATGCCACAGGAGTAGTAGTTGTTCCTGGTTCTGGTTTTGGACAGGTTAGTTTATGTATTATCTTTTGAAAATGCCTTATCTCTTCAATTAACATACTGTATGGCACATTTATTTATTTACTGAGTAACCAACAAAATTGATTATTGGTTCCAATTAAGAAGCATTTTCCATCCTTTTGGTAATTGTAAACTGATTGTATTGTTAAATTGTTGCTGTCTTGCAAGGTTCCTGGCACATGGCATTTCAGGTGTACCATTTTGCCTCCAGAAGAAAAGATTCCAGCCATTGTCTCCCGTTTGACAGAGTTCCATGAAAAATTCATGGATGAGTTCCGTGACTGAGTTCTACTTCCATTTCATCCCTCAAAGCAAGGGCACCCAGTTGAAAAGGATGGATTTTTCAGTTAGAGAAAATAGGACCTTTTGTTTTCTGGAATAAATTTGTTGTTAGCTCCACTTGTAGATGCATATTGAATATGCAAGACGTGAAAGCATATTTGGATTTCTCCATTTTTGTGCTTCTTTGTATTAGATCTTATTCCTATATTTACATATTTTTAATTGAATAAACTTTTTTTGAACCATCTTCTTTGTTATACTCCAAAGTAAGGTTAAAGCCTCAAGGACCAGTAATGATGGATCGAACAAGTCAAAATAATTTGAAACATAAAACTTGAAGAAATGAAATAATTAGGTGGGTCTCTTTGATGGAAAGAGTCACCCATAATCCTTAAGTCCAGCAAGTTTTTAGTTCAACTAATTTTAGATTCACGGTTGCATTTTTACATAATTTGAACTTTTTTTAGATAAAATTCATGTTAGGTGGAGAATTAGATTAAATCTATGGAAAGAAACTATATTTAAAATTTAAACAATAAAAAGAAAGAAAACGAGAAGTATCGTTTCTCTTTTTAGGTTATTCTAATTGTTTGTTCATTTTTCTTACTAGGTTTCATCGATCAAGTAATTATTCTTATTATTATTTATTTTTAGAATGACAATTGTTAGAGCAAGCAAGAAGATTATAATTCATAATATTCACATTTTCATATTTATTCTGAGATATGATTTTATCAGAAAAAATCTGAAAGGGCTAAATTATATGGGTAAGTCAAGTCATTCTAAGAAGAATCATATTGTATTTGTTAAACATTCTTAACTAGTAAGTCAAGTCATCCTAAGGAGAATCATATTGTATTTGCTAAACATTCTTAACTAAAGAAGTCTACCGAAAATCATCAATAAGACTTGACATCCTTTATAAATTATCTCTTGATCAAGTAAGCATCACCTCATAAAGAAGATGTTTTAGAGTTATTACCAACAACAATATTAATCATCTCAGTATATAGTTTTGCATTTTCTCCCTTATTCCAATTTGAACTTAGGAACTTAACAATGTTTACACGTCATTGTTAATCGGATCTATTGCTTAAGGAAGTGCCTACAAGCATATAATATATGGCCAATCATTTTACAAAAAGAGCAAAAAGACAGAAGCTATTCATACTCCACGTCAATTACAAAGGCAAAAAACCCAAATGTTTTACTAAAAGTTGTTGCAACAGAGAAGAGAACAGATCCACATCAACAATCACCTGAGCATAGAAACTAATGATTTTCTTTATAATACAATCATCTAATGCAAGAAGGTACCAACCTCTTTTGCTATAAAGAAAATAACACTTCATAATTGTTTGAACGAAGTTCTTAGTATAGGCAAAGACCCATAAAAATTTTGGAGAGAGATTCCAATATCCAATTGTTAACACACATCTCATGTCTTCTAAAGAGGTGAACGAAAACTAATACAAGAAACATATGTAATAAAACTCGAAAGGTGTAAAAGTCATTTGCATAATAAAACTGTGCTTGTTAAAGGAAAGAAGCTTTTAGAGACATGTCACAAACGATTATTCAAAACCTGAATAAACGTCTCTCTCTGGTGTAATAAAAACAAAAACAAATTATTTCATATCTTAATTATTAAAGTACTTAGAGAATTATGATCCCCAGAAAAAAAAATCACACAAACCACAAGAAAAGGTCATAGTGCACCACAAAAATAACTATGAACTAATGCTATCACGCATATAAAATTACCACACTCCCACCAAAAACAAATGTAAAAGAAAAGAATTACCGTCAGAAACTCTAATTCTCCATAAACAAATTAAGATTGCCGTATTTCTTCAACTCTTCAAAATGTCAAAGAACCAGTGAGAAATAATTATTCAATTTTGTTAGAATTTTTTCTATAGAAAAGTTAATTTTCTCCATTTTTACATACTTTGAATAATTTTGAACTGATTAATTTTGAATCACTATCCCAAGTAGAATAGTGATGAAAAGAGTATTTGGGAACTTAGAAAGTTTATCTATCTGTTTAACATAGGCTTCTCTGGTTGCCAGTAATAGTCTATGTTCACGTAACCTTATGACGGAAGAAATCTGAAAAGCAGGACAGCCTTTATTATTTGCATGTCAATTTTGGATTTTTCCTTCTCAAATCCAAATACAAAACGACACAACCTTCACAACAAAACAACTAACTCCAAAAACAACAAATCAACATCACTTCTCCTTCCTATTTCTCATGTTTCGGATCCATTGTGTTGTCTCAAGAGTTTGACGTAAAATACAACAACTCTTATTCTGCAAATCTTTTCTTTTTAAATTTATCACTCCTTTCGTCCTGAAATTAAAGTTGAATAAAAAAATTAAAGCAGTTTTAGTTTGAATTTTTATTGATTTTAAAATCTTCAATGAAAATTTATTTTTACTTTTATTTCGTTCTTAAATAAAGCTACTTTAATGTTTGCATTTACAGTACATAGTGTATTTATTGAGAGAAATTATTTTTGTAAAATTAAATGATATATTTGTGACAAAGAGTAAAAAAAAAAGTACATGCTAGGGTTTTATTTTTATGTTGCGCAGAGCAAGTCTTGAGCGATCGATTTTGCATTATTATATTTTAAAAAATGCTAATGAACATTTTTTTTGGGATGTTACAAAAAAAACATTTTTGATATTATGTATACGAAATAAATTATTAATTTTGAAGAATAATAAAAATAGTTACACTAGTAATTAAATAACGTCATAATTTAAATTTATTTTACAAAATGTTTATAAATTAAACAGTTTAACTAGTGATTGTCTTCAAACACTACTCATAATTTAAGGAATCATATTTTTATGGCCATGACTTAAATTGTTAGTAGATCAATAAATGCATCCATTTATATAGATAATGAACAGAAGCATCATTAATAACCTTCACAATAAATTAAAGATATTGAAAGAAAATAGCAATACATTTATAATCAGTATAAAAAATTGTATGACTTGCTTTTTCTAAAGAAGTGAAGGTAATATGAAATAAAAAAAAAAGCATTTTAAAATTTCATATATTAAAATTTGCTCTTATTAAACATTTTTATCCTTAACAAGTCTCTTTAGACACTCCCTAGAACACTATGTTCAATGATGGTTGTTATTGCAAGGGAAGCAACCACATGAACTTGGCTTTGAAAAGTGTGAGTTATGTTTATGAATCATCTTCTGAGCTTGCTCAGTGGCTTTCTGGATTTGCTCCAAGTGTTGCTGTCTAGCTTCTGCTCTCCACTCCTCAGCTTTCCTGTGAACCACTGACATCCTCTTCATCAGCTTCTCTTCAAGGTTTGATCTCATCTTTTGTATTTTCACCTAAGCAACATTTTCAATAAGAGAGAAAAAAAAATGCTTAGTTTCAATGTTCAATGACATGATTCTGAAGTTGAAAACTAGCTTGGTAATCTGTAACAGTGTTCATGTTTTCAATGCTTGTGAACTTAGAACCAATTTACTATAATAATAGAACCTGAAAAAGACAATTTGCCTAGGACTTTTCAACTTTGGAATTTGTTTTTATTATTATGGTCTATATAACATAGAACAGTGGATTGATTCCCTATCCACTAGAATCCATTGTCCAGCTGTACAAGTTCTTAACCAAATAGTGTGTCACAAAGTTATGCTTCTATCAATGCACTCTAACAAACAACATATTCACACACTCAAAAATCACTAAATAAAATATTATGAACATTGCTACTTAAAGGTTTCATTTTGTGTTTTTTGAATCAAGAGGGGATTGTATTTGATTGAGGAAAGAGTGAGAAATGGAGCGTTGACTGGTCAAGAAGATAATAATATAATGATGGTATTGCATGAGTTGGGGGTGGCTCGAGGAATAGGTCACCAACATGCCCTTCAATGGCAAAACATTGAATTGTGGTCAAAAGTTAGAGATAGGTGATGTATAAATAAAACTTTAAAGTTTACACATAGTTGGTTGTGTGTGTTTTGAGGACAATAGATTACTATGCCATGTGCATTTACACAGGAATCTGTTGTTACAAAAGGTTCAAACTGCCTCCAAAAGAGAAAAGTTTCAGTAATGGATTATCTTGTACTTTCAAATTCCTATCATTTTTCAAATTTCAATGCCAGAAGTACCTAAATATGGAGGACAGGGAAAACTGCATTTGCAACTTTACAAAATTGGATTAAATATTTGAGTGAATTTTGATTTTGATTACAATACATTTTTCATTTCTATCCCTCCAAGAACTGAAATGGTGTTTAATGTGTAACATTCCATTTAAGACAAATAATTGACATTTTTTTAGATTAAATAATTGAGAGTGGCACATGACATGATGCCATACAGCAGGTCCCACATGATATAACCTTCTTTAACCAGTTTCATATAAAAATACATACTAAAAATTTTGGAAACTGCATAATAAAAATACCCTTATAAAAGCTAAAATTAGATTTTGTTCAGTTTACATGTAGACAAAATATGATTAACCCTATAAAAAAGTTTAATTGGACTTTATCTCGAGATGGGAGTTTAACTTGTACTACTAATATTTAATTTAAGAAGAGGAGTTAAACTACACTTACTTGTTTCAGAATTCAACGATTAGGGCTATTACAGCTATGGCTTAAAATAGCTTTTTTGTACTAGTTTTATTATGGTAGTACATCTATGGCTTAGAGTAGCATTTTGATACTAGTTATTCATTGATATGGTACCTTTTATAGTACTTTTTTCTCTTCATCATCCTTTATTACACCACCAATTTTATTTCACTTTTCTCTTTTCTGTCTATTTCTTTTATTGTGCAAGAAACTGTACAATTTGTTACACAAAATATAGTCTATGAATGACAATGAAATACCTCAAGCTTTCTTGACCTGGCCTCTGCTTTAGCACTTTGGAGGTTCACCCAAGCTTGGATTTTTGCTTCTTCTCTCTGATACCTACCACAACTCAATCACAATTCAGTTCCAGCCACACATATTATCAGATGAAAACAGCATAAAAAATATTTTATAACACATTTATTAGAAGTCACAAAATTTACATATTTCACTTCAATATTTAATTAACTAGTTCATAATTTGGATAATGGTGTAGAAAGAATTTATTAGAGAATTTGTTGCAACACAATATGCTGAAAGGTTGTGTTGTGTTACCTTAAACAACACTTGGTCTTCTCCTCTTCTTCCCATGAAGCAGCTATGCAGTCAGAATCAGCTTTGTGGCTGCCATTGTGCCTCAAGCTTTTTGATATTTCCTTTTCTTCCTCTTCACTTGAGCTCCAATTTGAAGTTACTATATCATACTGTGATCCTAGTTGCAGTTTAGAAAAATGGCACTCCTCCAGCTGAATGACATCAAGAGTGCAGGCAGTGGTAGCCAAGGCCAATGGTCCTGACCTACTTGCAGGAGTGTTGTGGCGAGGAGGTGATGAAATCTTAACTGGGGTGTGGCATCTTGAAGTTGTGGAACTTCCCAGAGGAGTCATCTCAGTGCCAATGTCTCTATGTTGAACCACTTCTGTGCAAGCATCTTGCATTGCCCCACCACCTTGGTTCCTAAACAAGAACCCTTCCTTAGCCGGCTCTAAGTATCTCAAATTTGGCAAAATAGGCTCTATGCTGTCTGTGAACTTATCTGCATTCAAATTCATTGCATGTCAGAACCTTTTCATACTAGTAAAATTGTACAATCTATTGTTCATATTATGTTCCATTCAATTTCAAATACATTTAACACACTCTCCAACTATTGAAAAGCACAATTTTGTAAGTTTCATTTTTTATTTAATCAATTTCACTCATGATTTTAGTACTCATCTTTTGATTTAATAGATGAGATATATGATCTTAGGCTATCTTAGAAGTTGCAACAGTATCAGCAAAAGCTACCATCATGCACAACAACAGCTTCAGCCTACAAGGAAATCTGAAGCTGGATTTTTTTTTTATTCAACCTACCCACAGTTTGAAGTCTATGAGAACAAAGAATATAATAAAGACAAAAGGGAAAAGAAAGAGGATGATAACGATGGCTAAAAGGGTAGATAGGAGAAAAAGTAAAGGAAGGAAAAAGGAGGGATAAAGTCAAATTTTGAAGTTAAGAATGTGATATCCCACCTTTGAGTACAATGTCTTTAACACCATGGAAAGCGCCGAGTGTGTTATGGTGGTGGTCCATTGAAGGAGACCAGTGGAAGTTGGGGACAGCTTTGGAAACCCTTTCTTCAGTCACCCTCGATTTCTCCGAGAAATTTTCCGTTTGCTGCTTAAAGGTAACATCTTCACATTGTTGTCTGGTTGCAACCTTTGAGGAGTCTGAGACTGAAACCTTGTGAGTGTTGTTGTTGTGAGCAGGTGAGTCATGGCAAGAAGTGCTCATGAGCCATTTCTCTGCATCATCCCACTTGGAAGGGAAGCTCTTTCTTGGAAGGCCAGAGCTGAAGGTGAAAACTGGTCTCCCCGGAGTGGAGGGAGCCTCTAGTAGTCTCCTCTGTTGTGAAACAGAGTGGCCTCTGCTTTCGGCTCTGCCACTCGGCACAGGCAAAGACTTGACAAACTCAGAGGTTTCCTTCAGGTTGAGCTTGCAAAGTGGATCAGGGAAGTCATCCGCAAAAGGGTTGTCTTTGCTTTTTCCATAGACGTTCATGTTGCTCTCAGTGAGCGTTTCCTGGATCACAAAAATGAGTGAGAAAAGAAAAGCCTTCAAAGAACATTAGTAAGGGTAGCAATATATTTACTTACCCCATGTGGTGCAACTGCCACTGCCAATGCAGACGGAGATTGGAAGAATTTGTGGTTGGGGAGGTCCATGGCATGGCACGGTGAAATTGAACTTGTGGGGGGGTCGGTGATGTGAGAGAAATGGGAACGCAGTAAGTGTCTCTAGTGTGGTTCTGTTACTTGCAAATTTTGCATTAGTTTCATGTGATGTGTGTTGAACAGTGTGGGTCAGAGGAAAGTGACCGCGGAGGCAGTGGAACAGAACAGCATTCTGAACAAGGAAAAAGTATGTAAGACTTAGTTGGAACCAGGGTCTATGGTAAGTACGCCAATGACTTGACTCACATGCAAGGAGCCAAAAACACAGACCTTTTTTCGTGCCACTGTGTGTGTGTCTCACACCTCACAAACCCTCCTTAGTCTTTTCTATCTCCAGCAGATGGAAGGGATGAACACGGAAGCAAGAGAGTACATCATCAACCAAAGAGGGAGCTTTTGTTAGGTTTGCATAAGAAATAATTTAAGAAAGAGCATCAAGATAAAAAGGCCAAGAAAAATACAAACAAAATAACGTTATAATTATACTATGTTTTTATCTATATGTCACATCAATCACCCTATATCAGATTTTTCTATGGTAAACTACATTCAAATTAGATTTCATGAGATTTTACACACTCTTCATTCATTGTTTTTTAATACAATTTTTTCAAACACACAGATGAAATAAGCAGAGTGGTATAATATGACAAAACCTCAATGTGTTGCTCATTTTTCTGTTTGTTGTGTCTAGAGTATTTATCTGGTAACTTCTTCATGAGTTGCGTGTCAAATTCTTAAAAAGGCTTCGGATTTAAATTTTGTGTTAAAAAACACTACTACTAAAAGGAGGTAATTTTTTACCAAACATTAATTATTTCTGACTTTTAATATAGAGCTGTTTCTCTTAACAGGATGCAGTAAAAAAAAACAAAATTCTCCTTGGTAAAGAAAGTACTTACTGTATATTTTTATGCTTAAAACGGTAGATTTAAACACTATTCATTCAATGTTTTTTATGGAGTATTACGATAATAGTTGGAATTTTTTTCTCCAACATTTACTTTATGAAGGTAGGAATCTCTCCACTTTACTAGTGTTGGTTCTTGTTGGTGAATTTAGATCCTATTTTCTAGCTTCCCACTAGGATACTGTGTCCAAGGCTTCTCTATTTTTCCCACTCACAATCAATTATTCATGTCATATTCTCGTGCAAAATCAGAGAACAAGAATTTCCATATACAAAAAGAATTGAAGGCCTAGCTTTTGCTAATGACCAATACCTAACTTTACAACAATCTAATACATTAATTACACTAACTGCACTCATTTTTTACTAGACTAAATCTAAGTGTTGTCTAGTAGTTCCTACTTCTTGGGTTAACCAAGCTATATGAGTCTATCTCACAGGCATAGTTTTGCATACCAACTTAATATATTATTTCATTTCTAGTGTTTACACCATCTTCTCTAGGGTATACAATTATAAAACAGACGCCTTTGTTTAATATCAAGGTAAAGTTGCATTAAAATATCAACTAACATAGACTTTCATTCATACTTTTCCTTTTGGTTGTTAAAAGAGGGACAGAGTGGAAGAGTGAAACTGAGGTAAGAAATATTCAAACTCTTTCATGAAAAGTATGAGAATTCATTCAGAACCTCATCTACTTGTGCTAACCTATATTTACACTTTTATGAGTCGTTAAATGTGTATCTGGTTCAATTTTGTACATATAAATAAGCCTATTTTGTTAACTGCTAATAAATCTGAGATAACTTATATCAAGGCAAACATGAAATATGAAAGTACATTTAGAAATTTTCAAACTCTTAGAAGACTAGTTAGCATTGTCCTTGAAGTTAAAATAGTTAAAAGAGAGTTTAGCATCTATGAGTCTTTATATGTTCAACTCAGATTACCAAGAGAATTTTTTTATAAGTTATTTCAAGTATTTAAGTAAAGATATTTAAAAAATAATCAATGTGTCATTCAGTTATAAGGGATCTTAGAAAAAGGATTTTTTTTTTTTAAAAAAAAAATCTTAGAAATAACGACTGGTGGTGTAAAAGAAGATTCAAGAAAGTGAAAATAAGCAGGGAAAATCCGTTGCAAATTAAGTACAGTAACAGCAGAAACCTTTTCAGCCATTCTCTTGTTCTGTGTCAGCATTTGCAACCCCCCTTTCCCAAATTCATCGGCTTTCTATCTCATTCATCCTTCCCTGTAACCAAGGTTTCTGCTTTCTCTTCCTTGCCTTGCTGGCTTACCAGCTTTTGTCCATTTTATTACTCCTTTCTCTGTTGGAAACAAGGAATTATCCAACTTTTTCTTTCTTTTTTACTGTTTCTTATGCTGTCACCAATTTATATTTCTTATTTTTCTTTCTGTCTATATCATGCAACCTGTGTGCTATACAAGGAGAGAGTGGCACCTTGCCACAGTAATGTAGTTTAACTCCACACTTGTTTGTTTCCACATTTATTTTTGTAGGAAAAAAATTCTATTGGGGACACATTTGTACGTTACGTATGGACACTTTGTTTTATTACTAAAATTCAAACCTTGGTTTTTCACATTCTAGATAATATAATTTACTAACTTTGCTGTGCACTTTGGAATAAGTACTTTGATTGCAACTTTGTTATTGTCTTCGTAACTCTTCAAGATAGAAACATTGTACTCTTAATATTTACAAAATACTAACATCTATAACAGTGTGGTTAATGGCTTTAAATAAGTGAAGTTGTCTTTGCCGAATGAATCTTTTCAAAATTTCACATTAGCAAGTAAAATGCTAGTACTCTCAATTTACAATTTCTTGATGTTGCAGAAATTGCAACGAGTTTTTTTTGCAAATCCTGGTTTTATTTTTTGTTGCTAATTCATGATATGATATGATTCTTTGGATTAGATACAGCAATTGTTGAGACAAACTAAATGGTGTAGTTTACATGAGTTGTTTACTAGTATTAGCATTTCAACTTATTTTTAATAATTTCATTTCCATTTAGAACTGTTTTCCATTCTTTTTGTCAAGGAAGTTACTTTATCAGATGATGCCAAAAGTATAAATGTACTAATTTTTCTGTAAATCTTTTTCCCCAAAGGTTTCTGTAAATCTTTTCCCGAAAGGGTTGAGTGGGGGGTAAAGTGTATCTTTAGTTAATCTCTAACCTTTAAGTTTGCAGTACTTATGCTATGTTACATAACTGCATTTTTGCTTCTTTTTGTTTTTCACTTCTCTTTTACATGAAAATAGATACTTCACTTCAAGTCTGCAACCCTGAAAATCCTCAGCAGCTGATAACTTTTATCATAGTGGTTTGTTTATAGTGGAATGCTTATTATGACTAGCTCATCTCTGTCTTAGGTTCCTGCATTATGTCACCATCCAGCAATTTTGGACAGACATCTAGATGTGTATAGTTATGTGGATCCACAAACTGTCTTTGTTTCAATTTTGTGATATATTTCCCTTATTTTGTACAGTTTTCTCATCTCACTTTCACCTATCTAGACCAAGTCTATGTATTGTTCTGAAACTCTTGTCCACATGAAACAAATTAAATATATAAAAGTGAATAATTTAGCAACTAGTAAAAGCGTTACAAGCATTATTTTTGAAATGTGATTAAGATGTTCATTTGACTTTGTTTCATATCCTATGGACACAGATTAATAACAAATTATTTAAATGAAGATTTGTAAGAAGGTTCTTTTATTGCTTCAGTGTGAAACAAAGTTGCTTTCATTGCTGCTGCTGATGATGACAAGTGTCTCTATCTTGTGTATTTTAATATTCTTCATCTCATCTTTGTAATTCCCTTTTCCCTCAATGGTTTGTTTTTTTACATCTTGCTATGCTGACACCATAGAGAGAACTAGGAGAGTAACTATTTTGGTGTTTTCAGTATCATACATGTGATTGCCATGAAATTGTTCTTATATCCCTATCAGGATATTATGGACCTAATAAAATAGCCCCTAGAGTTGAAACCATGATAGTTTTTCCCTTGTGATCACAGTGACATTTCTTGATACATGGTGCAAGCTCAGAGTACCCTTCAGCTTCATTTTGTTTTATTCTTAAACAAATGCTGACAGTGTAGGTGCAAGCTAATATTATGGATTATCACAAACTATTTTTTTATATGAAGAGTTTTATTACATGATTGGTTCCTATCACAAAGTATGTTCACACATTTATATTTTGTTTGAAACAAAGTTTTCATGAAAAAAATTGGATTCCTTTGCAATCTGATTTTACAAAATAATAGCTGGCTATGTGAATTTTAAAGTGACTAATCTTTAACAAAGTACTAACATCCTTTTACAATATCACCTCTGACGCATGAAATTTGTGTAGCAATCACATAAAGAAAATATTATATTTGTAAGAGCATATTCAATACCAAGAGGCTTATAAAAAAAAACTTGCAAGGATTCTTTTTCTCCCTTAAATGAATCTCATAACTTTTAAGCATAAGTATATTTTTATTAGTTTTGTTTCAATAGCGAGATTTTAATAGAACCCACATGTTCATAATTTTATATTTATACTTTGATTTTTTACAGCTTAGAAAAACAATTTAATTATTGAAATATTTCTTTTTATTCTTAAAACCTAGGACTTTATCTAAGAACTCATTTTTAAAATATCCACTATGTCATATCTGCATGTTCAGATGACAGTTCTTTTATAAATTTTAGGTCATAAAATTAAGACTTTACATGTTCTACAAAGAAACAAACACTTACAAATATAGCTAACTTTTTTTTGAAGATCCTTATCATTAAGACCTCTACATAAAAAATGGTAACAAGCTGCAAAATGTAGCTGCAAAGGAATAAGGAAGAATTGGATGGGAAACAAACACCAATAAGTTGAGGTCTTTTGAGGGCTTTGGAAGGGCCCATGTCCTATGATTTGTCCTGGTTAAGGAAACCCCACTTGTCACTGGAGGGAAGCAAAACCATGGTTCAATGCTTCACCTAAAAACAAAAGATTGAAAAAGGAAAAATTCACACTCAACTTGTAGAAGGAATCTTTTGTTTTCCACTACTAGAGAATGAATCTCAAACACTTGATTCCTTATTTCTTGCACGTAAACTACAGAATCACTATCTCACACGTCAGAATTAGTATTTAATATAGAGTGTGGAATTCAACATGCATTAACCATTGCGTTTGCTCTACAAATTCCCTTCCAACCTTCACATGCCATGTGGAGAACTCAAATATTTTTGTCCCTTCTTTTCTTCCATTCTTCCAACCATTTCACACTTTAGTGCACAATACATATTTGCATCTCATTACCAAAATATAACGTCACATTACTTTAAATATAAATTAAGTTATGAAAACACTATTATGTGGCTGCTATAACTCCCTTCTTTGCAGTTAAATGATCCTTAGCAGAAAAACATTTGCAGTTTCTATGTTATATGAAACATTTAGTTCAGATTTATCTCAGTTTTTATAAGTTTAGTTTAACTTTGTAACTCACTTACATGTTATATTATTAATTAATCTAACATGCAGTCTAACCAAATAGATTTTTTGGCGCACATGGTTTGATGTTTAGTGTATATATTCCCAATATATGCATCAAACCAACAAATAATTTTGTTCACATAAAGTAACTTTATTCAATGAAGACTTTGAGGAAGCAACTTTTATCTAGTAATATATATATTATTGCATCGTGATAAGACATGGTCCATCCATAATTGAAATTATTATATGAGCAAAGCCTACCAAATCAATGCTCACTAGTAATAACTAATTGATTTTGTGACGTGATCATTGTACTATAGCTATATATCAATAAGCCATCCATCAAACACTTTTATTCCTTCTCGTCTTCTTCTTCTTCTTCATCTTATCCTCCTCCTCCTTTTCTTCATGTTCTTGAAGAACTAGAATTGATGGCAACTAACAGTAATTTATCAGCTCAAATCTTACTTCAGAAATATGGTTCATTTCTGAAACATGCCAACAAAGATTTGAAGTCCAAAGACTGCTCTGTCCCACAGAAAAAAGCACCAGTTGGTCCAGTAGCATTGAGAATCACATCATCCATCAAGAACAAGGTCAATATCTTATCATAGTTCTTTTATAGATAGATACCCTTATGTATATATGCTTGGCTTTTTGATTGTTACTCTTATCCAAATTGAAGAATCACACACTTAATAACAAGTCCTATATGGTTAACTGATAAACAGAAATTAGACCGAGTTTAAGGATTTTTGTGTTAATTGATGTCTTTTTTGCTCCTAAACAGATTTATGAGGACAAATCTCAGGGCATAATTTGCTATGAAGATGAGAGTGGAGAAATAATTTGTGAAGGTTACGATGAAGGGCCTCGTTATAATCGAATTCCAAGTCCAACCCATCACCCAAGGTAGAGAATTTTATCCACCCTTGTGCTTAACTCCCTCTGATAAATTATCATGTAATCTCAAATCATCATGTGTTCTTGATTTCAATCAATCCTTAATAACATATAACTAAATTCAATTTATGAGAAAGAATTGATAACACTTGAAAAAGTGTTGAACTCCAAATTAGTACTTTTGTATACTCACAAGGAAATTTCATTTGTTGGGTTCAGGGATGTTGAAATCATGAATCTTGTGCAACAACAAAGTTGGCTTCAGATTGTTAAAGGGGAAGAAATGAATCATTTAGCTAAAGGAGTTCCTCGTCCACAAGAGGATTTAAACTACAACAAATGGCTTTAACTTGTTCAAAACCAATCAGGCTTTTGTCACATCAAAGGCCTTAACAATTACATGCAGTGCTAATATGTAGCAGAAAGGAATAATAGCACAAATATATGCTGTAATTGGTGAATCCAATAGAACAAGTGCTTTCCTCAGCACATTTTTCATGAAAGTTGTACAAATTGACTGTGGTGAATGGTGATGCTTTCTTTTTCAATCTGTTCATACAGTTTCACTTCAGAGTTTTATATTATCTGACAGATGAAAGGGAGTTAGTTATGATTCACACAAAGAAGCAAGCAAAGAATTCGGTCATGGACCTAGACAGTTTTATAATACTTACATCAATTTTTTATTAATCTACAACTCTTTTCGACAACATTGTATAATCATTAAAAGTATATAGCTGGTCTATGTTATGTATGATTGAAAATTGGAAGAACAAGAAAACAAATTAATGGACCAAACAATGGGTTGGAGCTACTTTCTGAGCCAGGTGGGGCTGTGGCAACCTCAAGAATTTCAGAAAACATCTTTCACAGTTTAAATTGTCGTTTTCTTTTTATTAGAATAATACAACATCTTCGCATTGAAATGAAACCTAATGGTCTTAGAAAAAATCGAAAAAGAGAAACATTAGATAGATTAAACAAGAATAAAAAATAAAATAAGAGTGTTTTCATGGAAAAGAATAACACCATTTTCAACGTAAAATTAAGATATTGACTATTAAGCATCTGAATCTTATTTATTTTTTATATATTACTTAATTTTTTTAATTTTTATTTAATTTAAAACTTAGATTCATATTTAAATATCTAAGATAAATTAACCATAAAATTCTAATTAATGAAAATTATTATAAAAAATTCTTTTTTTACTTGATTTCAATGTCATATCTACATTTCAAATCGGTGACATTTGTGCCAGTATCAAAATTTAATTTTAATAGGATTAATCAGCTTTTATTTATTTATTTTTTACCTTTTTATCTACAGAAACATTGATTAAAGTTTAATAGTTAAATATTTTAATATTTCAGACAAACAATATTTTTTAGTTCAATTATCTTGTAATAATAGTTTATATAATAAAATATTTAAGTGATTTTAACATTTGTTTTCAATATCGAGAGAAATTTTAGATATACATCACAAAATAGCATAGTTTAAGAAAAACAATTTGTAAGCAATTACCATAATCATAGTAGAAATAGATCACAAAATGTGTTAAAAACGTGTTACTTTGATATGGTATTCATGTGTGTTTTGAGTGGATGGAATAGTTTAACTCATGATATTTTGGGAAGGAAGAATGAACTAAAAGTTGTTTAGGTAAGTACTTTTTTTTTTCTTTGAAAAATAATATTTTTTTTCTTCTTGATACTTTTCATATTAGTTTTATATTTGTTGAATATTTAATTAGGAAAATATTTCTTAGTTAGTGAACGTGGATGTCTTAATGGACACTTTAAGGTATGTCATATCATTTATAAAACTTGACGTCTCATGATAATGATTCTCAAAATAAAAACAAATTGTTTAATTTTCATTGGACACATTTTAAACACGTAATCAAGAAAATATTTAGTATTTTTAAATCATTATTTCCAAATGTTAAATCAGTGTTGCCATTTATAAATTATCTTATATTATAGTTCATTTTTTTTTTCAAAATTTCAGAATGGACAATTCTTTTTAATTTTCATTATTAGTAAATTGTGTCAAGATACGATTTTATTATAAGAAAATTCATTATAATACGAATTTAGTTAATTTAAAATAAAATTATATTATTATAGTACGATTTTAAGTATTATTAATTAAAATCATATTGATGTAATACAATTTGAATTTAGAGTTTAGAATTTATGACACGATTTTAGTTCAACTTTATTATATTGAAATTGTGTTATGTAAAATTTAATTTTTAAAATTATGTGACGTGACTCAGTTAAATTTTCAAAATCCTGTTATGATATTACAATTTCATTAATTTTTTTTTAATAAAATCGTACTAACTTAACATAATTTATCTAATGAAAATAAATTTTCTTTTATTTATTTTAGGAATTTTAGAAAAAATATAATGACAAAAAATATTTATATTAAAGAATAATTAAAACATTGTTAATATATATTACTGTGTATTTTTCTTTGTAAATAATATTATGTTTTGAATTTTTAATTGAATCAGGAGAAAAATTTCTGTCTTTAGTGTTACTATATCAGGTAAATCATAATTTTAAACCTGTCATTCAAATACAATAGTAATAATTATCTACTGATAAATGATAAATTGAGTCAGAGTAATAAAAAATCATTTGATGAATGGAAGATTCAGACGTTAAAGTTTAAGCCTAAATTAAACACAAAACTCTTCCAATATGATCTAATTTGGGGGTTTAGCTTAAAAAGAAACTATTAAATGAATGAAAAGGATTTTCTTTTTCTTTTCTAAACTTAGTTATATTTTAAGGACCTAAATGGAATTTGGATTTATATGACCTATTGCATCAAGCCGAATATCCTATATTACCTTGTCCGCATAAAATAATTGTTAAACATCAAATCAAGAATCATTAAGAGTTGCTAGCCTTAGACACCTAGCAGACCAGGTGTTCTTCAAGTAAAAGAAAAGGAAACTAAGAAAATAATATAATTTTTTGTTTACAATTGTTTTAATAATTCAATTATAAAAATAAATTATGACCATTGACATCAGTTCTTACCAAAACTTCAAAATATTTTCATAACCAATACAAAATTTCTTAGGAGATATCAACTTGCATATATTTACTATAATATTATGTAAAAAAATTTAATTGAATAATTTATTCTAAAATTTAATTGAATAATTTATTCTAAAATTCACTATTAAATTACAAGTTTCTATCATATAATTAATATTTCAAAAATTTAGATTAATCTAAAACTGATGAGTTGATCTGAAAAATCATGTATATCAATCAATGTAAGGAAATTCATATATGAATGAGATACTAAAATACAACTTAGGCTGCTTAAGCTAGTTCCAGATCACATAAATTTGCCATGATAAAATCTGAAGTAAAGCATAAGATGAGAATTGCAAGGAAAGTTGAGAAATTCAAGAGCAGGTCTGAGAAATGAAAGTCATATACATGTATAGAACGAGTTGCTAGAACGTTACTATAGGTTTTTGTACAAAGATTTCATCCAGAGGTCATCAAATACTTTTACCCCAGACAAACATCCTTGGCTACTAACAGCCCCTCTTTTGGTATATCTTCTAACAAATAATTGACAATATCTAGTTGACAAAATTACAAATGAACCAAAAGAATTCCTATATGATTTAAGAGGGGGAAACAAAAATTTCAATATAAAATTATGGGGGAGTCAATTCCCCAAATTGAAAGCAAAAATTTACACAAACACACCAAAAAATCATTCAGCTGGGGTCCTAGATTGTGGGTTGTCTTCACCTAAATCAGACTGAGAATTACTAGCAACCATAGAAGGAGGAGACCACTGATCTGGAAGCATGAGAAAGTAAGTGGTCATTGCTTTCCTGAACCTTTTCTTGTATTGCTTGGGTGATATCACTGTTGGAGGTGTGTTCTTTGGTCCCCCAAGTATACCTGAAGCCTTTACCCATGTTTCAAGATGCTTGTCCCATGTATACTGCCTCATGAAATCAATGATTCCAATAACCAACTCATGCTTCTCCTCATCCACCCCAACCAGTAAAGAATAGTCCATTACATCAACTGACTGCACAATAGGAAAACAAAATGCATGTGAGATGGACATAAGATGATGCCCTTTTGTAAGAAAAGAAGAGACTTGAGAGAAGGAAGAATGTCACAAACAAAGGTTGAGACTTACTGCAAGAAAACCAGTGTCATTCCAGACAGCTCTCTCTAAAGAACGTTTTGCTTTGTTTCCCACAAAAATAGGAGAAGTTGGCATTGCTTCAATCAAGTTCTGGTCCAGTAGAACTTTGTTTTTCCCGGTACTATCTGCATTATACCGAGACCTGGAAGATCCTTTAAGGTCATAAAGTCGTGTTACAGTCCTCCTATACAGAAGATTCTCCATAACCAAAACATCCATCCTTGACTCTTTCCCTCCTTTAAGATGCTTCGATGTAACCTTCCCAATAGAATGATATTCAAACATCAAGTGGTTAAGATAATATAGGTAAGCCAGTGAAGCAAAATACAGAATTATATAGCATCTAACCAAAAAAAAGATCATTTATTACATGGTTGCTCCTTCCATCTTAAACTTAGTCAGCGTATATTTACCACATTAACAATCGTGTCAGATGCTTTAACAAAATATAAACAGTTTTTTTGTTATTTAGCTTGCTTATAATTATGACCGCTCTTTTGAAGGATACATGACCTCTTAAACTTCTATGAACAGCTTAGGCTTGATTTCTACAAAAAATTTCAGTTTGCAGATAAACCTAAAGGAAATAAATATTGGGCCCAAAAGATAAGTACCTGGTATATGCCAAGAATTTTTGCCAGACATGTCGGACTTCCAGTGGCTATGGATTCAGAAAGATACTTGAAGTAATCAGGACCAAATTTCATGAATGATTCAAGCTCTGTTTTGGTAACTTGTTTGATGATAAATCGATCATCCAATGTTTTTGCAAAAAATACATTACTTTTCCCACCTTGAGCTCCCCATTTCTTACAGCGACTCAGAGACCTTATATAGTCAAGCTCAGAAGGACAACACACCCTTCTTAAGGCTTCGAAACGCTTGGCATAGTAACAAGTCACAGAATATTTTACCTTGCCAAGGGGACCGTCTTCTCCAAAGGAAACTCTGACATGCAAAGCCTTGGTATGTAACATTGGATCAAACATTGATGAACTACGAGACCCAGACATGGAAAATATCATTTCCTCTATCGATCCAAAACTTTTCTGAGAATCAAAGACTGATTCATCAACAGAAGAGAATGACTGGAAGGTGCTTGAGTCAGAAAAATATGATGAACTGAACTCATTTCCTTCTCTTGGCCTTTCTCCTTCATCAGTCAATTGGACGTGATATTCTGGTGACATTAAGGCATAAGCTATAACACTTGAGGGTTCATCATCATAAACTGGAATTACAGTGTCATTGACACCAATTGGCAGAAGAAGCCTTGCCCCACCCTGGAGTTCCTGCTTCCGGAAAGATGACATGTAAACAGGATTGTAGTCAACTAGGGTATCAAACTTCTGTGTACTAGCAAAAAGGTTTTTGTTAAACTGGCGATAGAAGTTCAAGAAGGGCATTCCTAACCAGCTGGAAGAGTCTTCCATATTATCATGACCTTTAAAAGAAGAATATAAACTCTTGGAACCATTTTGATCTTCTGTACGATCCCCTAGATATGTTTCCTTTTGTACACTGATCATTGAAGTATCTGCCAAATGTATATCGGGATTCACAGAACTGTTATCCTTTTGAATTCCAAATCCGGAGTGATTTTCACCAGTCCATTTTGCATCAAGTGTTTCAGACAAACTAGGTATGACGGGCCCATCTGATAGAGTTCTGCGAACACCCAATTCAGGTTCTACAAGATCAGATTGATCATTTATGCTTTTGCTGTTTGAAATAGGTCCGTCATCTTTCTCATGATTTTCTTTTTTGGCCATCTCGCTTTCTTGATACAGTGCATCATCTTGTGAAATTTTGCCATCAACTACGGCACTTCCTCCTCCAAGACAAGGATTTTCGTTAAGCTTTGGACCACCATGAATAGAGTTGATGCTCAGTTGATTTTCCTCAACAGGTTTCTCCTTATCTTCGGAAACTGGACTGCTTGAACCAGATGGACTATTGGAATTGACTAAGTTCGCTGCATAAATAAGGCGGTGATCCCACATATATGATTGAAAAATTAACTGCCTCCACAATCGATTAATTTCCAGAACGTCAATCCCCGGTTGGCCATTTCTCTTTTCTTGATTCAAAATCTTTCGAAGAGTTTCCTAAGTAATTAGAAGAGAGAATGATTCAACTACAAGCCAGTAAAACTACTAACCAAAAATACTGCTGAAACAGAGTTTCTAACACATGGATGGTTTTATATCTAGCACTTACTAGGAACAAAATTAATCACTAAACCAGGCCACTACTAGAGAAGGAACTTAAGTGAAGCTATAAATGAAGTATAATACCGAAGACCACACCTCAAATTCAAGTTTCTCCTTTTGCAACATCCCCTCTAGTTCAGCAACTTGGCGTCTTAATTCAGGTGTTTTATGGCCATTACTGATTTGGACAGCATTAGATCTTTGCTCTCCAATTTGACTAAGACCATTGAGTACCTCAGAGAATAAAAGCTCTGCCCGGTTGACCACCTGTAACAACCAGAAATTAGGTGCACTATTATCATACAACCAAATTTTAATCTTAAGATCCAAAGACTGCAAGTATTGAACCTCATCTGATTCTTGCTGTATCCAATCGTGATTCCCATAATCAAATATAAGTGTGTGGGGGGGAAGGTAGACAGAGTGAACATCAATGGATGCATATCGAAAACAAGCAACCATTCTTCCAAATCTGCCAGTGAAGCATGAGTATGATGGATTAATGAATGCCACAAAAAGGCTGCTAAAAGTACAGATGATAGCCACAAAGAGAAAAAAAAAAACTTGAATAGCATAATAAGAAAATCAAATGGTTTTAACAATGGGAGACTCCTATATGTCCTCCAGAAAAGAGGTCATAAAAATCCTTCTCTTATATAATAAGGCTGATGAAAATAAATAAATGCTTTATTTTTTTTAACTCAAGGTTTGTGTCTTATTATCAAGAAGTTCGTTACATAAATATGAGATCAAGACTTACTAGGCAACATTCATGAACCTTGGACCATTGTTTAGCTAAAACCAAAAAATAGAGAAGACTATAATTACCCGTAAAATCGAAGACAATCTCTGTGTAATGAATGGCCACAGCTTGCCACCCTGCTGGCTGCAGCATGGTTTGAGAAACTGAGCTCCAAAAACTTCCCAAATGATAAACCCCAAGCAGCATCAGACATTACTATCCTCTGTGTAGCAGGAGGAAAACCATTGATTCTTGGACACCGCAAGCACCTGTGCCACATCCAAATCTTTCCATCCCTTTCCCCGGGTAGGATAATTTCTGGTAGTTTCTTGACTGATATGGTAAGTGTTCCCTGACGATGAGTATAGCAATGCACATGTGCTTCTGATGGCATTTCACAAGAATGGCATCGATAACTCTGAAAAGTAGTGATAATAACAATAAAAACTACTGCTATAGTTCAACTAGCAAACACATTTATTCCTAGAACAGACAATTACCTGATCAAATAAGTGGTCCCGCAGAAATCGACCCAATGGTTTATCAAAGGTGCCATAGTATTTAATTCGAAAGAGATGGGACCTCTCACACACAGTTCCCTTCCATACACACCGGGAGGACAAAGACACCAAAATGCTTTGATGGTCAGATGGAGATGGAGGAAACTCTTCCTTTTCAAGAATAAACTCTTCATTTGGGATTTCAAGATTCTCGGGATGGTTTGGAACATCTTTTGGCGATAAAGATCCTGACCCATTTAACTGGTTTGTAGAGATTTTGCTATCACCATTTTGTGGAATGTCAGTTGCCATGCCTTGATATAATTTCTCTGAAGTTCCAGGGTCATCTGCAGTAGGATTATCCCCGATAACCAGGGCATCGTCCACTACAGAAGTTTCTTCCACCACGGGTTGTTTGGAGTCCATTCCATTTCTGTCTCTATTAATGCATGCAAGAAGCTCATTATGTTGTGATTCTGGAATTGAATTTCCAGAAGCAACAATGGAGGAGTAAAAGGCAGTTGAATGGTTGAGACTTGATACAAGTGGCATCAATTGAGAAGCACCATTAGACACACAAGGCCCTGTACTGCAGGTCGTAGATGTTAGTTCACCAATTGTGACACTTTTGGTTCTCCGTGGTCCAGTGTCAGGTTCATGCCCTTGAGGCTTTTCATTGTCAGCAATACCAAAACCCGGAACTGTTGAAATGGACCTCTGAATGGCTAATGCTTGATCTGGAAGGGCCAGACTGTTTAATGGAATTTCTGGCAGGGATGCTCCTTCATCGGCAAGAAAAGATGTCTCCATAGCCAAATGGAAAGCTGCAAAAACTCCGTACTGAACCACGTGCTTTACCTTCTTCAACTCATCTTTGTCAGCCCCTCTTAGTAAAATCTGTTCAAAATTAGAAACACAAGACGAATGAACTCTTTTGGGGGCTTGAAGCATGGCAAAAAAATAGGCCAACTTTCTGTTGAAATTGTTAATTGGAGTGTAGGGGTGGCAAACTCTTAACCACTTGGTCAGACTCAGACAGCTTCTTCAGTGTTTTCATTGCGTATAAAGATCAGAGTATAAAAGTCAAGAATTGCCCGAAGGCCTGAAGGCTTTTTTCTTACTAAATTAAATAACATAAAAATGATAAAAAGTAAATAAAGACTTACAGTGAAACCAAATGGTTTTGGGCAACCTTCAAAAAACATCAATGTTTTCAATGTTTTTTTCCCACCCTGACCACCATTGTTTAGGTCTTCAAGAAACTTCTCAACATGAACTGATTCACAATAACCCAACTTTTGCGATGAAAGATGATCGATTGAAGGCACTATTTGAGTACCTGTGCAACGTGCTACACGCTCCAAAAGTGGTCTCTTGACATTGAGAACCAGAGTTATGTCTTTTGCAAGAAGATATTCCTGTGCATATCGCGAGACTGATTTCTCAACCAACAACATGTTTGGCTGGTGTGAAGCTATCTTTGCCACAGCCATCTTCAGATGGTCCATTTCCTAGATAAAGGACATAAAACATAAGCATGAACCCATGATGATACCAGCATGTGTACCAACAACCAAACAAGCACCAGACTAATGATAAAAAAACGGTAACATGTACAACCTGCTGCAATAGGGTATCTACACTAGAAAAGAGGTTGGTAACACGCTGATACTCCAGAGCCCCTCCAAGGACCAACAAGCGAGGTTTATCCACTTTTGATGTCATTCGCCGGTGAGCCACATTTTTTTTACAAACAACTCCTCTAACCAGCACACTAATAAGAATACGAATCCAAGAAGTCAGGCAAAAGGAATGTCACATATAACAGGAGATAAGACCTAGTGATCAACATAAAAGCAGGTGAATTAAATTATGTTAAATTTTGGCTAGTGAGTACAATGCAGATTTTTTCAAAACTAATAAAATAATTACTAGAGTAGAAGCTCTTATTATTTCTATATCCCTAATCCTATGCCTTACTGTAAACTATAAAGAGATATACATGAGTTATCAGGAGAGAACATTTAGTGCTGCTATCCTAAAATTTCATCAATTTCCGTTTGATCTATTATTTCCTACATAATTACAGGCCACATTCTCATCGCATTACATGCATATCCCCAGACGATGTAAATGCATGTCTTTTCATTTGTTGTTTTTCTTGTAACACTCAAACAATTTAGTTTATTTTTATTATCAATTTCTTTTTTTTTTCTCTGTTGGAAGTGGGAACCAGAAATAAAATATTGAAAAGCCACAGGACAATTCTCTATAATTTTTTTTGTTTATTATATTTGCGAAAGGTACATTTGGTACGTGAAACACACATTGTGTATATATATGCACGAGAAAGAGGATATGAGCTCCAAAACCCATTGCTAAATTACTTACAAATTGACAAATTGTATATCAACTTATGTAGAAGAACATGACAGTAGATAGAACATGTAAGTATGAAATGTATTGAAGTATAGCATTTACCTTTCATTGCGATTCCCACACGCTATGCATTTGACTTTCACATAACCAGCTGGGTCCATGACTCCACCTTTGCTCATATCTGGTTTCAATAAAGTAGCCGCTTCCCATGACAGAGATGTAACAATCTCCAACCAACTGTTCTCGTCATTATCTTCAACAGCTAGGTTCTCAACCTGTAACAGCTGAGATACCAATGCCCTAAAATGCCCATCAACTACATTCTTCATTACCTTCTTCTGCTCCTCATTTGACCGATCTCTCTGTCGATATTCACCACTTCCAAAACTGCTAGAAGTGCGTAGATACCCCCACTCTCCAATGACATTCCCATCATCATCATCATCATCATCAAACAAAAGAGCTTCATGTTCATCTTCTTCGTCTTCTGGTTCAGGAGGGAGCCAGAGAAGTCCGTTATTTTCAAAATCAACAGGTTCAGTATCAACGTCCTCTGAGACATATAATGAGGAAGGAGCTTCATTTTCATCACAGATATCATGTTCATCTTCATTTTTTGCAATAATGGGGGCTCCTTCCAAAACCTGTGTATCAGTGTCAAAACTGTAGTTTGAAGGGAGTTTTGCATCAATGTTTTCGCCATCAGGATCCACTTTCCGTGAGCCATCAATGAGGCCTATCCCATCAAACTCAGTCTGTCCATAGTAGTTATTCACTTCAGGATAATGCCTCGTGTCAGAATCTGACCGATACATACCATAGTCATCCTCGTCATCATCAGTCCTGAAACAAGAAAAAATCCCATGATCCATGACAAAATATTAGAAGTAACAGCACCGGTTAAATACAGAACTGCTGGTTGATTGAGCATGCAGACCCAATTAGATAAAGACCAGTTCAAACAGTAAATAACATTCACATATTTGGATTCAGGGATTCATGACGAGTATAGATGCCAGTTAGAATAAATTGTTAATGTCCTTACTTATAAGACTCCCCTGCATAATTCCAGTTATCATAAAACTATAATGTACGTTTATTAAACTCCTTTTGGATTCTCATGTCTCAAAAACAATGAAGAATAAAAAAAAAACAAATATAAACACAAAACTACATGAAGAATGCCTGATTCAAGAAATATCAATGTGAACAATCAAGCATTAGTTCTCTCTATCAGTAAACCAAATCGAAACAGTACAATACCTATTAATTGCGAATCCGCATTGCTTTGGTAATGGATCACCCAGCTCTGCTACCAGATCACTCCTCCCTGCTAATGGTGATAAGCCTTCCCTACCAGTATCCACGTCTTTTCCCTTTACAGGTGATTTATGCAGGTTCAGAACAGAACCCTGTTGCACTTGTTGATAAGACCCAACTGAATAAGGCATGGAGCAAAGAGTAATATTACTACTGTTTGCAGTGGCACTGGTTTTACTGCTATTGAAGCTTGAAGTTGATGCAGAAGCACTATTATCCAGATTGGAAACCGGAATACTGTTATCAAAAGCAACTACACCTTGCTCCCATTGCTTGTAACAATAATTACATACACGAATCTTTTCCAACTCAAGCTTGTTCGATGCACTCTTGTTTGTTGCACATGAATCTTTTCCAACTATAATCCAAACAGGGGCAGGAACCGAGTTTGTTGTACACTTGTTACAGAAAATCCGTCCACATAAACGACAGTGGTGTTTACGGTTAAACAAGGTGAACTGTGAATCACACTCGTAGCATACTCTACAACTCTGATCGGGCATCCAAAAATCCCTAGACACATTTGCTGGTTCAGATCGCCAGGGAATCCACGTTTTGACGATGCTGACAAGCTCAGAAAAAGTCTTGTCCACTGCATCCATTGACAAACAACCTAGTTTGCCGGTTCATTATGACTTGCCCATTTGCCACTCCTAATAGGCCATGTTCAGAATAGGGAACTAATCCAACATAAAGAACTAGAACCCCAACAGAAACAAAATCAATCCCAATATCCTAAACAACTATGCTTGTAATCTACCACTCAGATGCAAACCCTCACAATCTGAATTTCCATGCTTCTATATTCACAAAAATCCCCAATCCTCTCGAGGTGGTTTCTGTTTGTGGTTCATCATTCAGCCTAGGAAACAAATTCATCACCGAATCCACAATTGGGAAAAAGATCAATTGCCACCTCTATTGGCCCTTGAATTCAAAATTCATACAAGGAACCCCACTTTCCTCACTTTTCAACCAATTCAACTCTCACAAATACTCCTCACTACTAAACAAGTACTACAACATAACTTCACAACATATTTCAAACAACCCAAGTCAAATTCAAAGAACCAGGATGAAAACCTTTCTTCACAATCACACGCAATTAAAACATCACCCTTGTAAAATTTCCAACTCAAAAAGTCAAGCTACTCCACTTCTCCCCCATTGCAAAAACAAACCCCAGAAAACCAAAATTCTCTAACCAATCTAACAATGATCAAACAAGATATTCAAGCAGATAGCCCCATCAAATTCCTATCAAAATCACAATCATATCCTTCTCGGGCAAATATAAAAAAAAAGGTTGCAAACCAGAATTGCCCCCACGCAGTTAACACGCCCTGTTACGCCCAAACTTCAAATATTCAAAGAGAGAGATACAGAGAACCGAAGAAGGAAAAATCCAGGGAATCAAAGACCAACCCAGAAACGATCCGCTGTAGAATGGATAATCTACGACTTCAAATTTGGATCTTGATCATCATCATCTTCGTCATCCACACAAATTAATCTATAATAATTTTATATCTAAATTGAGGGAAAGAAAAATATATATACACACGCATATAATAATTGTTGTCACAACTGTCTGAAATTCTATCCGATTACACGAAATTGAGAAAGGAAGGATCCTTAGAAAATTCCGAATTGGATATGAAAATTGAGTGATGACTTTTCCCTTTTCGTTCCATCTCTTTCTCGCTAGAAACTAGTCGTCGTTTTGGCTACCTTTCAATTTTTTTTTTCCTGTGACCCCAGAAGGAGACCCCCACTGCAAGACAAAAAATCAATTTAATTAATTAATTAATAATAATAATAATAATAATATAATAATAAACAAATCCATTTCTACAAAAATTAAATACATTTTTCATGTCAATAACTCTCGTTTTCATGCTTGCATCAAAATTTATTCAGGTTTGCTTTTAAAAAAATAACTTATCGTAATTATATAACTATATATATATAAATAATTTTTTATTGGAGTTACATGAAAATCAAAGAATTAAAATTTTATCTGCATTCCTTATTTTAATATTGTTTTGTCTGTTTTTTGTTTTAACACAGTCAAGGTAACACAACATGTTAGCATGACTTTTCAAAGTTCTATGAAGGCTTTAAAAGTCAAAAGCAAGAGATTCAAGAACGCCCACGTACGATTCCCTAAATGTCCTTTTGTTTCGTATAAAATTCCAAAAACAATAAACTATAAAACTTCGTTTGTCAACCACACGAAAGAATAAGCACGAGGGTTAACAATGGTAATGTTTCCTACATTGTTATATATAATACCTAATAGTTATAAATTTTTATACTAAAAATGATATTGTAATAATTTAGCAAAAATGAAAAGTACATATTTATTGACCAATTTATTAAAAAATATTGATTTTGAATTTTTAACATTAAAAAAATATAATCCATACCAATCTATATCTAATTAATTATATTAGTTTTAAAATATAAAAAATAAATTTTAATTTCAAACAAATTCACTACATTAGATTTAAGATTATTCTAATAATTTTTACTATTTTAAAACCTATCCAAAACCAACTTTTATGTCGATGACAGCCTAATGCATTCTACCAATACGATAAACAACACACTCTTCTATAATCTACTACGTTATTCTTAATTAAAAAGTATAACCTTTGATGATTTATTATTTAGTGAGTCTTTTAAATATTTAACGATCTTGATAAATTTTATCCAATTTAACAAAAAATAATATAGGAGAAAATGTACTATAAAAAATACACTATAATACAAACAAAAAATCGTTGAGCATTGTGAATACAGAAAAAAAAAAGTGACTGGAAAAAAAATTTTAAAAAAAACAATTAATCAATTTTTTCCATAAAAAATTCATAAAAAAACATAGACATTCGCACCAATAATATTATAAAAAATATCATAATATACTACTAGTAATGACGTACCAAATTAATATATATATATATATATATATATATATATATATATATTCTGGTTTTTTAATCACTTCTAATTGGCAATAAATGTTTTGGCAACGTGTAAGTGTGTTCCCCACTAATGTTTATTGTGCTAATTTTGCAAGACAGGTGGCTTAAACCATTGACTTTGACTTGGGAAAAACACAGATACAAATTAATGTGTTGGCTATGTATTAACATATTAATTAATGTGTTTACTTTAGTATTTGGAATTTTAAAACTATATTTAAGATGTAAAAGCTAAAATTATTCAAATTAGCTTTAATTTTAATATACATTAAAGACGTACGCGTGTGACATAACATGTTTAAATTAACGCCACATCAAATCAAACATATTTATAATATCAAAGCGATTGTCTCCAACTGTGTTTGGTTGTATTGGATTCGCATAAACTTTTTTTCAATAATCTTTTATGGGTTTAATAATTTTTAATATTATTAAACGAAAACTATTGACTAGGAGACATTTTTAAAATATTATTTTTAGTTTGGCAAAAGAAAATGCATTTCATATGTGTTTGACTAAAACATTAAATATTTTTATTTAAATTTTATTACATGTTTCAATAATTATTAAGAATTTTAAAAAAATATAATCAACTATTAAATATTGTAAATACTTTTTCTTTTCACTTTATTTGAAATTGTATTTGGTTAAATTGAACGTTTCCTATCAAGTCAATTGAGTTAAGTTCACTAATTTAATTTATAATAAAATTATTATTGATAATAGATAGATATAGATTATATCAATTGTTTTATAATAGAAATCAGGTTAATTAAATTAAATTAAATCATATTCAAATTCTAAGAAAATAATTTTTAAGAGATAAATTAAAAGGGTTGTAAGTACATCAATTATTTTATGAGTCAAAATACAATTGAATCATGTTTGACTTTTAATAAAACAATTAGTTAAATTATTATTTAAAAATATTTCAAATAACAAAAAAAAAGTTACTTAGTCATCAAAATATAATTAGAAGTTTGTTATGCTGTTAAATTTGTTCTCTATATATTAATTAGACTTTTTTACGTAACGATAAGTATTTTTAATCCAACACATTTTATGTATTCACTTAGTCAAAAGTTTGTATAATTTTTTTTAAAGATGCTTATATATTTTGGATTTGTATACTATATAAGTTCCTGTATTAAAAATATATTTATATATATTATGAATTATAGTTATGAAAAAAAAAAACTAATAATGTTGGCTAAACTATGAGTTAGACTCTAGCACATAAGTGTCATGGATGAATTCACCACATTGGTTGGGTGGGTGTTGATTTATTTTATAGGATGTTATTAAATTTGTATCTTACAGGTTACATTTAGTTTTGTTTGGTGGATTAAAATTGTTACAAAAAAATAAAGTGTCATGGATTTTTTGTTCTGATGACTCTAACATTTATTAGGAGTGGAATTTTTAAAAAAATATATAAATTTGGGAAAATATATTTTTTTCTTATTCGAGTTACTTTTAAAAAGTAATAGATTGAAGAAATAATATTTTCGGGAATGATTTCGAGATAAACTGAAAAAAACATTTTCATGGGAAATGAAAATTCAACTTTTCTAAATTATAAAAGATATATTAAATATGTTACACAGTAATAAATTAAATATTTTATAGTAAAAAAAATACTCTTTGTTTTACTTTTTAGAATCATCTCTACAGATAAACAATTTTGGGAGAGGATTTTATTAAGTTTTTAAGTTTAATTTCCAGATTCATATGTGAAAAAAGTTACCTTTAAAAGTGGTTACGAATGTAACATCCAAAATTTAACTATTATAAACATAAAACTTAAAAATTATATATTTATTGTAAGCTTTCTTAATAAATATTTAAATATATATATATATATATATATATATATATATATATATATATATATATATATATATATATAAAACTATATATATATTATAATTTTTTTATATATATATATATATATATATATATATATATATATATATATATATATATATATATATATATATTTATATATAACAAACTTTGTACATTTATATATCTAAGAAAATAAAAGTGTTTTTTTCTTTTACAGTGATGTGGATATCTTTTTCATATATAAAAAAAATATAATTATAACATAATACAAACATAACATAATAAAAAATATAAGTTAATTAATACTCTAATTAATATATGAATAAATACAATAATCATCCAAATAATGAATTATATTTCTCAAATTTTTAAAAAAATTTCAACCATTTATCCTACTTTAATATAGATAATTCTAATCATATTTAATGACAAAGTAATTTCCAAAATAATGCATCTTTCAATGATCCTTTTGAACACCTATATAAGAAAAACACCACATTGCAAGATTAAAAATAAATTATAAAAATAAAAGTGTTTAGAGACTTGATCTATACATGAAAGTGGCAAAGTGTGAAAACCCTTTTAAGTATAAGAAAGAACTTATAGATGACTAAGTTAGCGAACATTGATATTGCAAATCTTTCACTTGTTTGCGAAGTAATTATTTAAAGACAAGAAAATAATATATATTTCATATATGCTATAGAGAGTATGAACCTTGCAATTCAATTACTATTGTTATATAGTTTGGAGATATTTTATTTTCTTAATTTGAGGACACTTTATGTACTTAAACTCCATAGACTTTATATAGTTAATCTCGAGAAATGTGTACTTAATACAAAAAAACTTAAGAAGAGTTTAATAAATTACTTGAAACTGCCTGGTATACTTAGAAGATTCTTTGTATATTTGGTTAGTCATAAATAAATTTATACACTTGATTATAAACCAAAAATAACAATTATATTTATAATTTACTTTTATATTTCAAAAAAACTAGTAAAAATTTAAAACTTCAACCTAAACTCACAAAAGATATTATGATACTCTATTAAAAATTATAAATGTTTAACTGTGTTACACTCTTGTGTTAACTATAGAATCTTAAAAAGAAGTCATTAAAAATTTAGAAAAATAATTTAAAAAATAATAAAATTTCTAAAATGAAATAACTAAACATTTAATTTTTACATTTAACATAAAATAAAAAATTAATTATTATTTTTATTTAAAATAAATATCCTTTAAATTAAAGTTCACTATATGAAATAACTACGAAATCAGATTATTTTTATAATTCATCATTATTACAATAATTTATTTTTTTCCAATTTTTTTTGTTATAAATAGTTTTTTTTTAAGTTTAATGAAAAGTATTCTTAACGTAATTAATTTCGTTCGAATGCAAAAAAAAAAAAAGTTTTAAGAAAAAAAGTGTATGACACTAAAAAGGAAAAAAATATTGAGAAATAAATATATATATTAAAGAAATTTCAATTCAACACTCTTTTTACAAATTTAAGTCATTATCGTAAACACACAGTTTATTTTACAAACACTTTTTTTTCTTCTAAAAACAGCAGCTGGAATCCTTAAATTTTAACAGTCACATATAATCTCTATGTCTGACTTTTTGCTTACCCAACTAATAAACGTACGATGAAATATGCTGTGCATTTTTAGGAAGTCATAAACAGTGTGCATAATTAATCAATTGAGTTTAGGATTATTTAGAAAGTTTAGATTTGACATAGGAAGCATATAGAGGCACTAAAAAAGCTATTTATGTTGTAACATAACCAATAAAGAAAGTAAATTTTAAACAATCTATGTATATTTTGTTGTCATTCTAAGACAATATGATAATGTTTTAGTAAGTTACTTCATAAAATTCTTAATTAAGAAATAAGAAAAAATAAATTAAAAATTTCCCTAAACAAGGACGGATTTAAGTATGAATGTAAAAAAATAATTTTATAAAAGTTAATACAAAGTTAATTTTTATTTATAAAAAAATATTTCATCCCTAGTACTGTATGGAAAGAAACTTTGAACAGGTACCAATGAATATAAAACGAAGTCTGAAATCAAAGAGAGAATGGTGTTTAAGAAGTGAATATCAGTCTTGTCATATTAATTGTTTTGGAGCAATATTTGACCCAAGTGGCCTAATAAATTTGATGACTTGGACCAAATGCAAACATTCACATGGAAGAAGTTAATTTAACCACATAACATGTTGAATCAACTACAATTTTAATATGGAAAAAAATAGCTTTTGACCTAATAAATTAAAAATATTCATCATGATAGATAACAACAAAAATCGTAATTATCTCACCTAAAGGTACTAATATACTAATAGTATAACTATATATTTATCAATATACTAATAAAATAAATACTTTTGTTATCACGTATTTGTGATTTCTTTTGATTACAAATTTCTTCTTATTTAGATACTTTCTCTATTCATTAACATTTAAATTTCTTTTCGAAGTTTTTATTTAAATTTTTTAATTTGTGAAAGTCTACATAATCATCATACCATGCTAAAGCTCAAAAAATATATTTTCTTCTCTAATAAATATGAAGATTTTTTAGTAGAAAAATATAATATTAATATAAAAAAATTTAGTTTTACTGATTTTGTTAGAACTCCATTAATGATGGATGTAAAATGACATGTTTAGTCATTAGTAATTGGTACATACGTATTTTTATTAAGAAGAAAATTAACATTAGAGAACTATCTTTTCTCTTTGCTTAACTTCGTAAATTTACCCAAATATATTCTCAATTACCTGAACCATTAATAGTTTCAACCAAAACTAATAAACTTAAAATTCTTTCAAAACATTTATTATTTTTATTATACTAAAAACTTGATAGATCAAGTTGTGCCAAAACACCTACTTACCCAGAAGGATATAATTTAAAGATGATACATTTGAATAGCAGTTTCAAAAATGAAAGTATAAAAATGCAACAAGTATAATATAAAATACTATTATTTTGAAGCCTCCCTACATTGTTTATAAGAATAAGATCGTACAATGAAGCTTTTGCATTGTGCAACTACTAATACTATAAAGAAACTATTGAATGGCATATATTCATCTGCATTTCATCATCAACCACCAAGTGGGGATTATATTATGTAACCTCTGATAAGACCTGCAGCAAAAAGTCACTATTATATATTGATGATAAGGTTTAGGGCAATTAGTCCTAAACAAGCTTACGGTTGCACTTGTGGAGTTTTGCTTTAGTTTCAAAGAACACGTCAAGAACTCATATTAAACAAAAACATATATAATTAACAAATTAGACATGATATTGTATTTTATATCATGTGTGCTTTGTACTATTCTTTTCGTGTTTTGCCTTCATCCCAAACCACTCACTAGGCTAATCAATTTATGCTTATTTTCTTTAACCGACTATGATTAAAAATTTCATGTGGCTATAGATATATGATTACCCCTTTAGTATATAAAAACCCTTTTATTGGTGACATGCTACACACAAGTTCAACCATGGGAAAAGTTTGTCCCCAAGCACTAGAATCCTCCACTACCTGCAGTTTCACTTGCAAGCAAGAGACTTTTACCCTATGGATGAAATCTCTTGTGCTCAATGGAAAAGGGTGCACTGTCTTTGATTCCAATGGCCAAATTGCATACCGAGTTGATAACTACAACTGCAAGCATAGAGATGAAGTTCATCTCATGGACCAAAATGGTGATATTTTGTTCACTATGCTGAAAAAGGTAAGCAAATTTTCATGCACTGGTTTATGACAGTTTATGTAACAGTTGAGTTTTTTCTGCCACATGAAATAACTGATAACGTTATTTAGTGTTTTGTGGTTTAGCAATATAAGTTGTTCCGATTTTGGGAGGGTTATAGATTTCCAGCAACAAGAAATGACCACAAAGGGCCATGCTTTCGAGTTTCCAAAACTTATAAGATCTCTAGAGGGGGTTCCATCTATGAAGTTGAACTTGGTTTGGACAAAAACCAACCCTATGTTCATAAAATAGAAAGCAGCACCTGCAATTCAGCTTGCAAAATATCTAATGAGGTTGGGGTGGTAGTTGCAGAGGTAAGGTTTCTTACATCTTGTTAATTAGCAAATTTTGATGTTTCAATTCCTAAAAGTCTTATGAACTCAACTCAGAGTATTGAAAATACATTCACACAGGCATTGGTAGAAGAACATAGTAATAGGATTTTAGGAAAAAGCATAAAAGAGATGCAAACTTTTTATTTGTACGAATCAGTATAATTTTATTTTTTTTACAAAATGGATAATTCATGTCACATAAACATGATTTTAAGTGGAAAAGTCCTAAAATTGTGATATAACTTTAGACAAACGCGTAATAAAAAAAATAAAATTAAAATCGTGATAATATGGTATGATTTTAATAAAAACAATAATAAAACTAAAGTTATACTAACGTAACACGATGATTTCAGTGAAAAAAATCTACTAACACGATTTTAGAATAAAATATAAAAAAAATAAAAACATTGGTAGACGAACATGGTTGAAAGATTTTAGAATTCTTCATTATTATTATTATTTTATTTATACCTGATTTTTGTTTTGCATGAGCAGCTAAGGAGAAAGAAGTCACATTGTGGAGTTGATTTAGGAGATGATGTTTTAACCATGGTGGTGGAGCAAAATATAGATCTTTCTCTAGTTATGGGGCTTGTTGTAGCATACAATCTTATAAACTGTAAAATGTAAGTATATATTTTGGAGGCAACAATTTCCACAACAGTAGTGATTTGAATGTTAAGTAAGTCTTTAGCTAGAATTAGCAGATCGGTTGCTAAATACAGTTTCTATGTGGAGCTTTGCATATATGTGTGTGTGATTAATCAATCACAAAAGATCTTGTTTTGAAATCCAATTAAATTTCACTTTTGTTTTCTTCTGGAAATGCTTACATGGAAGTGTTAGTAAAATGTTCTTTAACACAGTTTCTTTTGTAACATATTTGAAATATATGGAAAAGAAAAAAATTGAAAGAGAGTTTTATTAAGATCTATTAAAAATTTGTAATTTTAATTATTCCTTCTATGAAAAAAAATTATATATTAAGAGTACTACCAGTGTTGGAATACCAAATATGTCCATTAGCAGCACCTAAACCAACCATATGGTTGCAATATGCAAAATTTACTTATTATAAAAAAAAGTGCAGAGTTTGTTTAGAGGAATTTCTTCATAAATTATTTTTAAAAATTAAATTAATATTTTTATAAAATAAAATTAATTTATACATTAATTAGTTCGTAAGATCTCTCTAAAAATAATCATATTCTCTTATGAATTATTTCATCCTATTAAACCGCCAATTAAAGCTCATAATTGTATCTTCATTTATTTCAACATCAATTGCCTTCAAACTTTCCTAATATCAAACCTAAGTTCACATTTACATTTTTAAGTCTTAATCAACATTGTTTAACTTTTGAGTTAACTCCTTTAAACAGTTTTTCTATGACAAATTCAACTTAAGTTCAATTACTTGAATACAAAAGAAAGTAATTGGAGGATTTAACCTATTGAAGAAAACTAGAAGTATAAATTCAAACGGATGAATTAGAAGTGAAACAAGGATTGATTTTATGTTTGAGATTTAAGCGGCTTTGGATATGTGTTTTATGTTGATCATATGGACAAGTATAAAGCTAATTCTCAACATTTAATTTTTAATTTGGAAATCAAAATATTTAACTTCAAATTTTTTTATTAATTGAAGAATGTCTATTTATTAAATTATACTTTAATTTAACACTTATAAACAAATTAAGTGGATGAATTTTTAATAAATTTAAGCCTTAGTCATAAATTTCAAGTTAATCCGAATGACGAGTTCTGCTTCTTTGTAGAGGAAGGTTTTCATATAAGTATATGATTGAAGGGGAGAAGAAAACATGTAAAACATGCTATTTTAACATAAAGTTTAAATAACATTTAAAAACATGTAATTAAGTGTCTTGCTGATTAATTTTGAACACTCACTTAAATATTTTGGGTCTTGGGTGAGTAAAATCACTCTTGTAATCTCTAACCTTTTTAATCCATGGTCTACTAATTTATTTAGTTTAAATGTTCTCGGTCTTTATAATTATTATGACGTTTAAGTTAATAAATGATCCGAATAAAGTAAAAAAAAAAATTATATTAGAATTACCTACCTTTGGTCGTTAGGAGGTGCTTTATTTATAGTTCTAAAATTTATCTATAATTTTAGGATTGAGCTTTTTTTAAGCCTAAGGTCCTTATATTAAAGTGTCTTAATTACCTTCATAATTTCGGATGAAAGGACTTTAATCTTCTTAGGTCTAGTCAATCCTTCTTATTAAAGGTAGGCTGAGAAAAAAGAATGTAATCCAAGTTATATAATTTTTCTTTGCAAGCTTCAAATCTTTAATACCATTTATGTTATAATAATTATTTTAAATTTTTTTTATAAGAATGTGTTAATATTTCTTCTTCAAATTTATTAAGAAAATATTGTTAAGGTCAATTATAATTATTATTCCTTCCCAAAGTTAAAATTTCATCTAAGATAATTTATATCTTATTAAGAATTTGAGTATGTAAAAAAATAAAAAATTGAATAATATATAGAAAATCATAAATTTATTATTTTAAAATTTTAAGATGAAGATGAGATTATGCATTTCAACCATATTTCATTACTAAGAAATATTCCTAACGCTTTTCCTCCAGTTTTACGCCATATCTTTCCAATATACAATTATTCCACTGGAAGGATTTATTAAAAATAATTTGTAAAGTGCAAAAATAATAAAAGAAAAATAATTTGTAAAGTGGAAAAATAATAAGAAAAGGGAAAGAAAAATGGTGATTTAGAGAAGTGGGGAGAGGAGAATGAAGAAAGAGAGGAGGAACTGAATGGAGAATCGGAAGACATCGGCGTACTACGAGAACCGAGCGGTGCAGTTCGGCGTAGTCAGCACCGAGTGGCTCGTTCAGGCGCAGTCCGCCACCGTCCAACGCCCCCCTTCTCCTGCTCTTCCTCCTCCCCACAATGACGCCGACAAACGCTTCTCCGTCATCCACGAGTTCAACACCTGGCGCAAACACCCCGATTTGGCCGAGGCCGTCGCCGCCATTCGCGCCCTGGCCGCCGTCATCCGCTCCAGCGAGGCCACCACCATGATGCAGCTCGAAATCCAACTTAAAACCGCCTCCGATTCCCTCAAAGTAACCACCCTCACATTCTCTTTCTCCTTCAAATTCATTTTCCGATTATTATTATTATTATTTTTATAATTAGTATTAACGGATTCTGATACGGTGTTACGCTTCACACAGTGTTGGGATACAACCTCAATCTCCTTAACCGCTGCCTGCGATCTCTTCATGCGATACGTGACGAGGACCTCCGCTCTCGAATACGAAGACTTCAATTCCGCAAAGTCTCGTTTGCTGGAACGCGCCGATAAGTTCGGCGAGATCTCCTTCAAGGTCACTCACTCGCTCACTAAGCCCCTTTGTATCACTCGCGTAATCACTATCTCATTCGATTCCTTTTTCAGGCTCGCGAAATCATAGCAATGCTGAGCCAGGATTTCATATTTGACGGTTGCACGATTCTTGTTCACGGTTTCTCCAGAGTCGTACTTCAGATTCTCAAACTCGCCGCACAGAATAACAAGCTCTTTAGAGTCTTTTGCACAGGTTCTGCTCTCTCTGAAGCAATCATTTTTTTCAAGTGATGGCTAAAGTATTGAAAAAATATTAACCACTTTAATCTCTAAATTGGTATCTGAGTCTAAATCCGGAGTCTAATTCCTACGTCAAATTGAGTAGAAATGAAAAAATTAAAAAAATGTAGAGACCCAGTGTCTTAAGATTGGTTTCTAGTTGAAGGTGAGTTTAAATGCTATATTGAATTAAATTGAGTAAAAATGAAAAAAATTGAGAAAAGTCAAAGACATTTGGTGAATTTGTCCTAAACCCTAAACAATCACTTGTGTGGTCTGGCTCATGTTATGAGATTTTCTCAATGTTTTTTCTCATGATTTTTCCAGCAATGTAAAGTTCAAATATTTTATATTTGAACTTACTATCTTATTTCCCGAATTGGCTAAATAGTTTTGTAATGAGTAATTAGGGAAGAGGGTAATATTTTAAGGATGGAATTGATGGATCGATCTTAATTTTTAGAGGGGAGACCGGATAGAACGGGATTGCGGTTGTCCAATGAGCTGACGAAGCTTGATGTGCCTGTGAAGCTTGTTATAGACTCTGCAGTGGCCTATACTATGGATGAGGTTGACATGGTGTTTGTTGGGGCGGATGGAGTTGTTGAAAGTGGTGGTATAATCAACATGATGGGGACTTACCAGATTGCAATGGTCGCTAAGAGTATGAACAAGCCAGTTTATGTGGCTGCTGAAAGCTACAAGGTATGTTTGCTTCCATCTTTCTGCATAGTTGTTATTCATCAGTAAGAATTTCATTAGAATACACTGTTTAACAAGGTAATTTTTATTAATATTAGTCCATTAATTAAGAGTCTTATGAGTCATGGCTTGAGTATTTCATTACGCTTCTTGTTTTATTCAACTTGAGACTTATAGCATCACTACCTCGTTTTGGAACCAAAATCTGCTGCTTCACACTACTGTTCCAGTGATAATAACACCAATTCTTTTAACTTAATTATAAGAAGACAGTCTTACCTAAAAAAACAGTTGATTGCGTAGGAGAACCTCTTAGACTTAATTCAACATTATGCTTCTTATGTACTCAAAGTGAAATTCATAACAGTCACCCAATAATGGTTGCCATCTATGCACAATGAAGATTGTTAAGTTTGGTAAGAGTTACTTTAAAATTCGTATATAAAATTGTCTCGTTGATTGCCAGAATAAAATATTTACATTTACCATGTATCAAAATGAAACTCGATTAGTAATTGACCTTCTACATATCCTGCATGTAATTGACAGTTTGCTCGATTTTACCCTCTGGACCAAAAGGATTTGGCCCCTGCCTTACGCCCTGTTGATTTTGGTGTGCCTGTTCCATCCAAGGTCGAGGTTGAATGTTCTGCCCGGGATTATACTCCTCCTCAGTATCTCACTCTGCTTTTCACTGATTTAGGTGTTCTTACTCCATCAGTTGTTAGTGATGAACTCATCCAGCTATATTTGTAGCTATTCCTGTATAATTTTCTTTTGATTTATTTAAATTGTTGACCTCACTTCAAGACTGTTTTGTGAAATAATTGTGACAAGTACATGCATTAGCAAGTTCAGTATAACCAAGGATCTATTATTCACGTTAGACACCTAACAAATTAGTCTAAAGAGTTTAGTAGACCTTAAAAGCTCAATACATAACTTACTCAACCAAAAAGTTTTTTGAAAATTTTGTACCTATTCTTTGTTAAATAGGCTAAGTCATTTTAAACATGAGTTAAATCAAAGGTCTCAACAATCATACATGATTGAAGAATTTTTTTTTTTTCATCGTGTCACCTTTACTTGTTACATTTTAAAGGCATTCACTCAAAATATACACAACTAAAAAATTGATGTGTTGGCATTGTGATTAAACAACTTTCTTGGCGTATAAGTAATTAATGTAACAGAGAACCTAATTCTGACAAAATATAATAACTTGTTGAAGTAGTTATAATCACATTACCAAAAGATTAGTCTAAAAAACCCTGTGATACGGGAGAAAAATATACTTAACTAAGGCCATAAATAGTGGCCACCTAAGAAGCATAAAACCCAAACTCTGCAATCAATAATCCTTTTGACACAATTGGTTATAAGAAAAAGGAATCGAGCAAAGGGAATTGTTAATGAGTTTGCAAGAATCTATTCCCCAATGGTAGGGACTAACTTTTTAAGTAGAATTAACATTGGACCCATTAATGTCGCAGCTGGAAGCACCTTTGGAAAGACAAATTCCATACTTTAGCTGAATTGGGCTCTTCTTGGGGAGGGTTGAGCCAGAGGGATGTCATTCTCATATTCTCATTCTCAAGAATTCCAATTTCAGAGGAAACCAAAATCACAACCACAATATCACTTTCAATGATCAAGTCTACACTTTAAATGCTATATTCACTAATAATTTTTTTTATTTTATCAAATATATTTTACTCTTTACAAAATTATTTAATTTTAATTTAGTCTGTATAACATTTTTTTAAATTTCATCCTTAAAAGCTTGAAATTTTGTTTTTAATGTTTCTATTATGAGACCTTTATTAGTTGCTTAGATTAATGAAATGTTAAGTAGAAACCACTAGAATACATGTTGATACTTTAAAAATAAATTTTTAGATATTTGAAATAAATGCTTTTATTTATCTTTAAATATTTTTTAAGGATAAAAAATATTAATTTTAAATTCAGGATAAATTAAAATTAAAAAAAATCATCAAAATTATAGTTTGTTCATTTATAAAGACTATAAAAAATAATTTTTATTTTTCATAGAATGCAAAATAACTAACTTTTATATAAGTACCAACCAAAATAATATTTATCTATGCAATTAAGCGTTGTAGTAACAGATAACGTTTGATAAAGATTTATTTGAGATTTCAAATGATCACAAGAAAACACTGCCATGGTATATTTTTTACTAAGAAAGTGTTATCAATTATGTTTTCTGTGTGCTTATATTGCTTTATTTAGCAAACATTGTAGTTGATTCCTTCCTAGTACTATGTTTGGTATTTCTCTTAGATGAAATTGCCTAATAGAGTTGATTAAGGGTGGATAACTTGCTTTTAAATCTTTTTCGCGTTCCAGTTAATGATTCTTCCTATAAGCAATGTCATTTATTTAACAAAACATAGAAGAAATAAATTGTAAGATCAACAAAATTTCAAGAAAAGTTAAAACTAAAAAAAAAAAAAAAAAAAAAATGAAAAAAAAAAAAAAATTCAAAAAAAATTAAAAAAAAAAAAAAAAAAAAAAACTCATGATATGATTCAAAGTATTGAATGCAAGGACTAAAGTGTCTTATTTTCGTAATCTTGATAAGGCAAATGTTTTTTTTTTTTTTTTTTATAGAATTCAAAGCATTTTGTCATTAGTGTTTTTTCCCCTATAGTACAATTTCTCTATCCTATTATTTATTATTTTTTCTTATCAGTTCATTCACCTTTTAAACAATGGAATGAAAACCTTACACTATTTGAATATAAAGTACATGCCAAACTTTGAATGTTAATCTTTATTTAAAAATTTATTTTATTTTTTTCATTAAAAAATAAATTAAAAACTCTTCTGTTTTCCATAATGATAGTCTAAATTTTAAATATTTTGTTAAATATAAAGATAAAAAAAAATTAGGCAAATACTTTGTATTTACGTAAATTTACGTAAACACAATAAATATGTATGAAACAAAATAAATTTAAAACTTTTAAGAATTAAAAATTATTTAAATCTAATTTGGAGGATTGATCAAATTAGTTTTAATAGCTCTGAAGAGAACTACTAACTTTTAGATTTCAAGAAAATAAACAATTAAGATTAATACTGACTCTGTTAAAACTACTGAGTAACTTGATTTTCCTTCTTTGATTTAGAATTTATTTTTTAAAATATATTATCGATGTAAAGATTTTTACTGAATTCACTAAATAAAAATGATTCTAAAAATATTTCAAATAATTACTATAAAAGTAAAAATGTACAATAATTAATAATTATGATTAGATGAACATATAAAACATATTTAAATTATTGACATATTTTATTTAGATTTTTTTTATTTCATTTCGTTCATCATTATAACTACTTTATTTTATAGTCTTCATTTAGAGATAAGTTTTTTTTTTCTTGCCCGGAAAAATATTCAAATATTATTTTCTGTTTTTTTAGTATATTTCTTTTATATAATATATTACTTCTATTATTAAGACTATAAATGATTATATTAAAAAAAATATTATTAATATTTCATTTAATATTAATTTCATTATAATCTATTTGAAAATTATAAATTGTTGTTGGGAAATATAGAGATTTCCCCCTAATAATATTGAATATTAAAAATAGAGAAACTAGACAAAAATTTTGAACGGAGTTCAGCAAAATAGCTTAATCTCCGGGCACCACACAATGGCACTACTTCTATTAAAAGGGAGAAGAGAATGTTTTGGTACATTGAAATGGGAGGAGGAGGAGTTCTTTTATAACTCACAACCTCCCCCCCTAAGAATAAACCCACTGATGTGGGACTTGAAGTTAGGCCAAAATCAACAAATCTCCACCTTGGCCTAATTTCAAGTCCACCAAATACAAATCTTCTCAAACA
>Ga0209489_101803_pt1 | contig 44022 bp, 16 predicted proteins | sample SiratrowhiteBW_FD_187527 | JGI IMG/M metagenome (GOLD analysis project Ga0209489, IMG submission 187527) | Root nodule microbial communities of legume samples collected from California, USA - Siratro white BW (SPAdes) (version 2) | ecosystem: Host-associated > Plants > Roots > Nodule | place... | reverse complement strand
CAAAAAAAAAAAAAAAATAATATACACAAAAATCAAATTCTTTATCTTATTCTCGCTAAATAAAAATATATCACTTATTAAAAGTATACTAAAAAAAAAAATTCTGCTGGAAATTAAAATATTTCTAAAATCTAAAAAAAAAATCTATCCTAACAACTTCAAAGTCCTTAACAAGTTTAAAATACTGGAATATAACCATCTATTACTCATATATCATGCTCTAATTATTTTAACTCAAAATAGTCATTCAATGCTTAAATTGCACTGAATTTGCAAGTCAATTATATCTCAACTCTAACAAATTACAATCTAATTATCATCATGAGTAATTGAAAACATTTATATATATACAATCGAATTTCGTTTTTTAAGTATTAAATGATAAGTTTCTATAGATTTTTAGTATTTATGATAATATGTAGGTTTCTATAAATACAGTGGTATATTTTGATAATATTTTATATATTGTTTATTTTAATATATGAATTTTACAGTAATTGCATATTTGATATTTGCATAGACTGTAAGTCTAATTAAAAATTGTATGTTTAGAGGAAAATTAATAAAGCTGAAAAAATACTTTGAAAAACAGACCTAGCTTTCTATGATAATGATGATTATAATCAATATAGATAGTTTTATATCATAATTAGGTTTTATGCTTTTATTATTCTATAATAATGAAAAAGAAACTAACATAAAATGTAAATTATTATGTCAATTTTATATTTTATCACTAGTAAAAAAGAACACATTTAATTGTGGTTTTACAAGGTTTATAAATGCGGTTCTGAAACCGGGGTAGATCTAATTGTGATAAAAAATACTGAAGATATTAGCACGGTTGTATAACCGCAATGAAAAATATAACAAACAACCGCGGTAGTGTCCAATTTGATTTTGAGCAGGTTGTGCCCAATTCTCTCCTTGCTCAACAGGTAGTGGACCAGGCTGAAGAACTCCAAGCCGTTTCGACCTTCTAGCTCCACTTCTCAACTTGAGATTCGCATCCTCGAGGTTCACGTGATGAGATCGATGAAGCTGGGATTCCAGCGGTTATGGAGGCAGTCCTCGAGGTTCACCCTTGCATGGCTTAGCTTTGTTGGCGGCATGAGTAGCTCCCCATTCAAATCATAGCCCACTTGAGTAGCTCCCAAAGAATGACAAAATTGCAACAAACTCCACCGATTGCTTCATCCGAAATGCCGCCACCACTGAAAACAAAAAAGTCCAAACCAGATTGAACACTCAAGGAGCAAAACCAACAAACCAGCAAAACCCACAACCATCACAGTACACACTCACCGGTAACATCCATCTCAAACCGATTCACACAAAAAAAACCTTCACAAATTAAAATAAAAACAAAAACACAAATATTCGAAACTTGGCAGAAAATAAAAAGTAAACAAACCTCAACAGATTGATCGGGCGAGCTGCAAAAATGGAAGGATTGGGGAGCGATTGGCGTAGAGGCGAAAAGCGAGGGCGATCGAAGTGAAGATCGTGAAGGAAGGAGTGAGGAAAGGGCAAAAAATGCGTAATGGTGGAAGAGGAAAAGGTGGAGGAGGCTTTGAAAGCGTAACCAAAAAGTGAGTAGGATCCCTAAAACAGGGGATACAAAGGCGGTTGTTAGTGGAAACCGCCTTTGTATGTAAATCCTCCTGCAAAACAATTTTTAAATTATTTTGCAGGAGCATATCAGTGCGGTTGTTTCCAGAACCGCGATGGTATCCTCCCTGCAAAATAATTTAAAACTATCTACTGCCTACCATCGCAATTGTTTCTAGAACCGCGATGGTATCTCCATGCAGTTTTTCAATTTTAAATATTGGTGGTCTTACAATCGCGGTTGTTTCCAGAACCGCGATGGTATCCTCCCTACAAAATAATTTAAAAATTATTTACTACCTACCATCGCAGTTGTTTCTAAAACAGTGATGGTATCTCCTTGCAGTTTTTTAAATTTTAAATATTTGTGGTCTTACAATCGCGATTGTTTCCAGAACCACGATAGTATCTCTTGCGACGTTAATACGATCGCAGTTGTTATGTACAACCGCGTTGCTATGGTTGCACTTAATTTCAAAAATGTCATCGCGTTATTTTTAATTGCGGGTCCATCTTAACCGCGATGATATCCCGTCGTGAAATGAGTTTTTTCTACTAGTGTATATAAAAAGTGTAACTTAGTATATTTTTCTTAACTAACATACATTTTATATGAATTAATTTACATATAGAGTTTACACTTTTTATATTAACTATATTTATATAAATTCTTTGATTGACATAAGAGGTTTAAAATGACAAAAAAATACATTACCTGTACTAGTACATGTACTAGTAGATGTTCATAATGTCACATTTAAACTTGAAAACAATGATATTATATATTTCAATTCATCACCAAATACTAAATTTGATATATTTTTATGTTAAAAGAATTAGTTTAATTCACAATTCAATCTCGAATTTCATTTGTTGAAAGTTAATTAAGTCGCTTATAAGTTAGCAAGAACATCTAAATTTTATGCCAGTCTTTATAATTTTATGCTTATAGTTGAATTATTATATAAGCTTTTATATTTTCAATTTCTAGTTTTTATGTCCACTAACACATATGGTTGTCAATTTTAAAATCTGTGTGATATTATAAAAAACTTTTGTTTGTTGTGTTTAAGAGAAACAAGAAAGGAAGAGAAAATGAAGTGAGGGATTTGGGCCAACATATGTTTTTGAAGAAAAGCCGGCATACCATGGCTATTGGACTTTTGGGAGCTTTAAAGAAGGCTTTTTCTTCCTATACCTCATAATTTGTAATTGTAGCCCATAGTTTTTAAAATGATTATTTTATCTTTTATAAGCGTGGCTTCTAGATTATCTGTTTGAGAAATCTTCTAGAAAAAGTTTTACAAAACTTATAGAACATGATTTTCAGAATAGAATTTTAAAAATAGGATTTATGGAGCAAGTTTTTAGGAAGGAACTTCTTACAACAAAGATTTTTGAAATAAGTTTTATGGAATATATAAGATGCTTTCTGTGATGAGCTTTTCGAAACAAGTATTTTAGAACAAATTTCCTAGAATGTATGAGATGCGTTTTAAAATAAAATTTTTAAAACAAACTTTTAAGTGTATTATATATATATATATATATATATATATATAATTTTTTGGAATAAGATTTTCAGAAAAATTCTCTCTCTCTTCTTTCTTCTCTCAAATAGTATAGCAACAACGGAGAATGAAGGTGTAGTTAGAAGGCGCAGGAGCGACATTGTGCAGTTAGGAAAGGTATTTTAGTCTTTTTCTTCTTTTAGTATGTGGTGTAGTTAGTAATACATTTAAAAAAAAAAATGGATCAGTGGGGATTGTAGTAAGCAATTCTTTGAACTTCGAGGTTTTCAAAAACTAGTTAGTTGAAAGTTAAGAAATTGGTTAGTAGTTTAAATTTGGTGGCTGAAAACGGTTTCATTAATTTATTAAATAATTTATATTAAGTAAATTTATTTGTTAAAGTTACTAATGAATAAAATGGCAAAAATAAAATTATGTATGTGGCATCTCTCTACTAAAAAACTGTTGTACTTTGATAATAATAAAATAAAATGTGCAAATAAAAATAAAAAGATTTGCATATATCCTTCTCTATATAAAATTTATAAAATTAACTTTTTTTTAATAACATACTTTTAGACACTAAAAATCATTTTTACAAGTTATTATTAATAAAATCATAATTAAATTTAAACATAATGTTCAACACCAGTGCTTCTTTCAATATTAATGATTTTTTCAACAATAAAGCCAAATGTTTAATGTATATTAAATAATTATGTTTAATATATAATTCTCTTTAATTCAATTAAATAGAAACAAAACCTATAATAATTTAATAATTCAAATTCAATTTTGTAACGAATGCCTCTTAATTTACATTAAACAGAATATGAATTCTAATTAATTTCAATTAAACAGAATTAAACAAAATGCTACGGCTATAAATATAGAGAACCAGGTGAGAGAAGCGTAGAAAGATGGGTGTAAAGAGTAAAATTGATCCAATTAAGAAGAGTGTGTGATAAAAAAGAGCGGTGTAAGTAGCAGACTGTATTTTTATTTGAAACCCAAAGGGTTGGGATTTCATCAATTTTTTTTTTTATTTTTTTCAAACTATTTTAAAATAGACCAAATTTTTTTTTCTTTTTTTTTAATTATCTTTCTTTTTATCTATTTATCAAAATTTTCATAAAAACGGAATTGGACAAAAAAATTTATTTCTAATAAAAATATTTATATTTTTTCTAAAATGATATAAAAAGGATAAAAACCAAAGCTATATTTTTATGTTTTATTTCAGAAGAAAAAGACAATAAAGTAAAAATACGTATTTTATTATTGTATATTTTTTTTCTAAACTTAAAGCGAAAGAAAAAAAATTCTATTTTTCTATGAATTGATTAGAGATATTTTTTAATATTAACGTAAAACTTTTATATATAAATATGGTAATCTTCCAACAAATTTGTTAAGATAATTTCTGATATTATAAAATAAACTTTAAATTTAATTTTAAATTTTATAAAATTGATTTATAAAATGAGATTTTAATTCATTAATAAATTATTATTAAAATATATCATCTCTAAGTTGATTTGAAATTTTCATCACGATAAATCAATTGTCGATGTTGTGGAAAAAATTATTTTTATAACCTGGTTGCACGAATACAACTGTTTGATAACTATTTTTAATAATAAAATATAAAATTAGAATATTTAATTAAAATATTAAATTATTGAAACAGACAAAAAATATTATAAAAGATTGTAAAAGGATGACCTACCGGAAAAAGGGTTCTTAAAGTATCAGGGTTCTTAAAGTATCAGTACTCATCTATTTCTAGACCGATAACACAGATTTTCAATATAATGTATAACTAAAATAAAAATTTTACAAATTATGATCACGTGAATTTTTATGTGTAAACCTTTCAATTCCTACACTTGTGAAACATCTAATATAATATTTTTAAATTTGTGTTTATTCTTCTCCAATTGATTTGTTTTTTAGAATAAAAATGTTATATTATTCGTGTTGGATGAGTGTCTACTAGAAAATTGGGTTTTTATTTATCATCAGCTGGGCTGATATTATCGATTAAATTGTGGATCTAATTTTAGAAGTGCTAAAGTAGGGTCCAGATATTATTTTTATTTTTAATCTATAATTTATGATGATTTTCCAAAACTTAATTTTATATTTATTATTTTTAAATTTACATTGAGATGACTCCTAATAATTTGGCATATAAAATTTGTGTGAAAGTTATATTCCCATTGTGTGTACGAAAATTAGATTCCTTTCGGACTTTTCGTATGGCAGTGTTGTTGGTGCGAATTTTGCTTAAGAAATTCCATCCGAACTAAATATCAAAATTATATGTAGTTAACTTAAAAAAATATGATATTAAATTAATTATTTTGATTTAATTTAGATTGTTTTTATGTTTCTATTATAATTTTTTTATCAGTATACATACTCCATCTCATCTCTGACACATAATAAATAATTTTATTTTTTTTTTTACTATGATTAAATATTTAGTTTTAAATATGATATGTAATACTAAATGTTTTTTCTACATATTAATAAACTTTTTTATTTGTTAGTAAAAAACACTAAAACAAAATATAAAAGCAAAAAACATTTAAAACGAAAAACTGCATTAGAGTCAGTTTGATTCCCTTCTCACGAATTTTAAAAACTGTTTTCTAAGAAATTTCACAATTCTCATCAACAAATTTTTCATTCAAAATACATCTGTTTTAAAAATTATTTCCAAATGTCATAAAAAAACAAATAAACAATTAGAAGTTGTTTTTCATCTTCTTCACTCTACATCCTATTCAACCTTTTTTTCAATATCACACGTTGTTCATAAGCCTTATTTAATCCCACTTTAAAATTGAAAAGTTTTTGTAATTAGAAATAGAAATCATACACACCCTACCTTAAGGTTTGCGAATCATAAATGTGATGTTAGGATTTAAGCACAATAGCTCAATCTCCGAGAGGATTTCTAGATTCAAGGTATAATATAAAATAATTTATCATACTTAAAATTGGACTTCTAACTAATTTTGCTGGCAAACTTATAATATAAAGTTATTCTGTGCACCGACCACACATAAAATGAGATAAATATAAATGCAAATATAATAGATACAGATTCCATGTGATGTGATGTAAATATAAATGTATTAAATGAAAATATAATAGATGTAGATTCCACGTGAGGTGATATAAAACACAATGGATTTGATACAAGTGATGATGTACTATAGGTGAAACTCCAGTCGTTTTTGAACTGAAGAGAAAACAAATATTATGTAATATATAAATTTTAAAATAAAAATAATAAAAATAGTATATTATAAAATGATTTAGTATAGGAAGTAATTTATATAATGCAGAAAGTAATTGTTTTTGTTTTTTTATTAACTAATAATGATAAAGTTATTGTTTATACTAGAAAAATTATTTTATTCGGCTTGTGTTAAAAAAAAATACATAATTATAATAGTAAAAAAAGAAAAAAAAAAATTTTTATGTGAGGCTTGTAACTCACTCTAAATTTAGTATAAATATTATTACATCTTTCTTGTCAAGTTAAAAAGAAAATTAATATTTTTTTTTCTGTGAAAATTTTATCTTTTTCATGATAAGGTGATAAGCGAATTATATTAAAATTTACGTTGATACGTGGTTTGGTTCACTAATTCTGACTATGTTATTAATTCCATTATAGTGAAAATAACATTTTTAACATGAAGGTGATGAAATAACGAAGACTCATTAATCTTGATAATATCAAATATAACCATTGTAATACCGATACCTGTAAAAGAAGAAATGTAGTTTATATTATGATAATCAGACTTGAAAATTTTAGCTGCGAAATCTATATTATAATTATCAAACTTACAGAGGTCAACCTTCTGAGATTCGGTTAGTCTATATTATAAGAGTAGAGGTATAATCATAATTCTCCATCATCATTTAATCTATATAAAAAATGATAAATATCATAAATAAATAAGTATAATAATTATTTTTGAGAAATAACAACTAAATATTTAATATTTTAATTTATATATATCAATATGACTTAGCTTCTAAATTTTGTCATTTTTTGAAACAATTTTATTGAAAATATCTCACGATAAAATATATGTTTTATCATGAAAAGTTATTTTTACAACCTGGTTGCGCGAATACAACCGTTTGGTATAACTATTTTTAGTAACAAAATATAAAATTGAAATATTTAACTAAATATAAATTAGATTATTGAATTAGAAAAAACAAATTATAAAGGACTGTAAAGGGATGGTACAACGTAAAAGGGGTTCTTAAATTATCAGTACTCATCCTATTGTTAGATCGATAACCATAAATTCTGAATATAATCCGTAATCAGAATAACATTTTATGTGTACATGTTTCAATGTTCCTACACATGTAAAACACCTGATAAGAAATAATATTTTTTTAAATTTGAGATTCTCAAATTGAATTATATTTTAAAATAAAATATTATATTATTAGTGTTGGACGAGTGTTTACTGAAGAAGTGGGTGTTTGTCTCGTGATATTATGAATTAATATGTGGACGTATTTCAAAGTGATTTGACCCTGTCGAAAAATAGGGCCTCAGATATTATTTTTATTTTTAATCTATTATGTATGATGATTTTCCAAAACTTAGTTTTATATTAATTATTTTTCAAATTCATCTAAAATGGCTTCTAATAATTTGGCATATAAAATTTGTGTAAAAATTATACTCCTTGCGTGTATAAGAAAATTAGATTCCTTTCGGACTTTTCATAAATACTGGCAGTGTTATTGCTGCGAATTTTGCTTAAAAAATTCCATCCAAACTAACTATCAAAATTATATGCAGTTAAATTAAAAAATATAAAATTAAATTAATTCTTTTGATTGAATTTAGATTGGTTTCACGGTTTTATTATAATTTTTATTACTATATATATATATATATATATATATATATATTACATAAAATTAAAAAATAAATATCAAAATATTGCTTATTTTAATAATAATAATGTAAAGTTCACCCTTCCAACATCAAATTTTTCTATCTCATATATAACTCTTATATATAAATGAAATAATAAATAAAATAAAATAATACTTAAATTATTAATTTTAGTTTAGTTCGTATTATATAAAAAGTTAACAAACTAAGCCGAAGTCCTCAATTACGAAGAAAGAAAAATAACCGATTCAAGAAATTTTAATTTTAATTTTAATTTTAATCTGTTATCAGTTTTTTAAAAATATTTTATTATTATTTTTTAATCAATAAACATCGTAGTACAAATTTTTGAAATCCCATTAAATTGTGATCATATACATATTTTCGAAATCTCATTAAATTGTGCTCGCCTTTGTACCAGAAAAAAAAGCTGTTTCAAATTAATATTGTGAGATGTGAGGAATATAGAAGTCCTAATAATGACATGCTTTTAATACTTTTATAGTGTGTTTGGTATTTGGGAAAAATTAAATTTAAAATAATGATTTTTGAAATCACAAAAAGACTAAATTATGTTTGAGTAGTAAATTAATATTTCTGAAAATATTTATATAATTTTTCTAAAATTAAAATGTAACAGATTATTTTTATTAAATTATTTAATATTATTATCGTACTTAATAATTTAATAAGGGTAACGTAATGTTGAATATAGATGAGAAACTGGGTGGATTGTTAAAGACATTGATTCATTTTGATAATTGAACAATATTAATTAAACATCCAATTCGTTTAATAAATATTTAATCAAATTCACCCATTAAATTTTTAGTGGACAGATATCCCATGCATCTATAAAAATAATATATAAAAATATATTTTTGAAAATAAATTCAAAATTAAACTTTGTAAAACAAATTTAGTGAGATGAATTTTAATCAGTAAGTAATGATGGAAAGATTTATTGATTTTGGATTAACAATTTATTGATCACGAATCATCTATAAACTTAAATAGATAAATTTGATTCAACATATTTTTTTTTTATACTTGTATGATATATATATATATAATTTACTTTTTATACTTTTATAAAAACTGATAGATTGAATTTACTTAGAGATAAATAAAATAATTTTTTTTAATATGGGAAAAGTTAGATTCTCACTTCTATATTTATAAAAAGCTTTTTGGGGTAAATTTCAGCAAAATTATAAAAAAAAATATTATTTTTTAAGAAAGAAAACTAAACCATTAGTTTTGAAGTCTCCATAAAACTAAAAATGTCTTCATTTACATTTACACATGTTAGTTATGACAAATTATCCTCGAAAAAGAGAAAAATGCCACCTCAGATTGCAATTTTAGTGGATTTAGCATGCTGTACAAAAGAAAGACAAACAAGGTGATAAAAAACTATTATATTGAGTTAGGGTTAGTGTAGTTGAGATTCTGCTGTAAAAAGTAAAATAGAACTCGTTGAGGTGAACGAGAAGAATAGTTTTATGTTTCCTCGTACGTGCGTGTGAGTTTCACGTGGTGAGTGTGAGTAGAGTGTAACTAAAGAATCGGTAGCAAAACGTGGATGAGCTGGAGTGTGTCAGGAACGAGAAAGAAGAAGACGTGTTCCCGAGCAAGAAAAGGAGACATGAGTGTAAAAGTAAAGTAAGGGCAGAAGTTGCAAATTATACCTTCATTTTTAGAAAAATGATATTTTCAGACCCTTTTTAAAAACGTAACTCATGATTTGAAAATATCTTAGTACGTGTTTAGATTAGAGACTGATTTGAAAAAATAAATTTAAAATGATTTAAAATAAAAATATGTAAAATGTTTAGTTGTTTAGATTAAAAAAAAAATATAATTTGAATAAAATTTATAAAAATTTGAAAATGATTTGATAAATATAATAAATATTTTAATATTTTTAATATATAAATTATAAATATTATTATAATTAAAAATATTTTAATATAATTTTATTATTTTTATTATTATAATTATTATTTATAATTTTATATGTTTTAATTTAATTATAATCAATTAACAGTAACTTCCCACCAAATCTTCCCTGGAAAGAGGGGAAAATTTGCAGAGTTTTTTTCTCGTTTTTCACCTTTTCATGCTTCGTTTTTCTCACTTTCTTCTTCTTTATTCGTTCCATACCTTTCAATATTAATGTAACACACTAAAATGGAAAAAAAATTATTCTTTTACCATGTATGTAAAATTGATGTAACGATATATAAGAATATTAAAATATCATGACCGTTATTTCTAATATATATATATATATATATATATATATATATATATATATATATATATATATATATATATATATAAATATAAAGAATAAATTTATCTTTACACTACTCTTTCAAAATAACATTCATTTCACCTTATAATAAAATATTATATTTTAATAAAAATAATACTATTTTTAATTATGAAACGAGTGTAATTTACTATTTACAGTCTCAACGTATCCTGCTCATATATAAATGAGACCACCCCAACATCAAATGTAAGTTGCACAAACTGTTAAACATTTGCAGTGGCCAACATAAGCCAGCCTTGGACAATATGACTCTTGTCAACTCTAAAACCATTTTGCTGAATTCCTCTTTTATTTCAAATGTCACTTTTGGCAAACCTCTGAAACCTGTACCTCCTTATCTTCTCCATCATAGAATAATCTTCCCTCGATGCAACACAACCACCACCAACGTTAACGTTTCTGAAAGAAAATCTGCAAACTACCAACCCACCCTCTGGAGTTACGACTTTCTGCAGTCCTTGAAGCATGCCTACGCAGTAAGTAATTCAAGGATCATAATTATATAACTATAAAGTCTTTTTTTTCTTTTAATTATTCTGACGTAAGTGATTTGTTCTTCGTATAACGTTTATAGGATACAAGATATGAGGACAGGGCCAAGAAGCTGCAAGAGGAAGTGCGGAGAATGATAAAGGATGAAAGTTCAGATATATGGCTCAAACTTGAACTTATTAACGATGTGAAACGGTTGGGCCTGAGTTACCATTATGAGAAGGAGATAGGAGAAGCCCTTCTTAGGTGTCACTCTTCTGCAACATTTAGTGGCACAATCGTTCACAGAAGCTTGCATGAAACTGCTTTGTGCTTCAGGCTTCTCAGAGAATATGGCTATCATGTCACACCAGGTATAACCAACATTATAATAACATTTTCTTATTATAAACAATTGAAGCATTATTTTTTCCTAAGCAACTATTTAATAACTCTTTTTAATAATAAAATATTACATTTAAACGATAATAATAAATATGAAAAAATAAGCATTTTTTATGTTTTTTCGTTGATTCCTATTAAATGAAGAAGACTACACTTACATATATACTTTCACTATCTTTTAGTTAAAAGAAGAAACAAAAAGAAATTGGTGAGACAGTGATTAAATGAAATTTTAATTGAAAAGGATGAAGTGTGAACAAAAGTTTGGAGATAGAAAAGATAAAACTTTATTATCTTTCAATATTATCATCTTATTTTAAAATATTCTAATTATATCTTATAATTTTTTTTAATAGGAATTACTTCAGTCCGAGAAAGGAAACACATATTCAACATAAACTTGGATTCCTAATAAATTTCTAATAAACTAAATAGTCATATCTATAATAAAATTCTAATGGACTTAGTAGTTATTTGTATTTAAAGATGGATATTATTTCAACTTAAAATCTTTAAATCATCTTAAAATAATGTGTTTTTTTTTATAAATTTTTTTCTTTATATGTTATTTAATTAACTTTAAAATTATGTGTTTGCGATGTTTTGTAAATTTTTTATGATACTCAATTTTAAATTCAATATATAATTTAGATTCGTATTTGAATTTCTGATAATAGGAACCATAAAAAAACAGTAGGTAATGAGTTGCTCATATCCCTTAACTGGACCACACCAGCATAATGCTTTCAGATTCCTCACTGACCAAGAACCGGCATTTCAAAAATCTTTATCTGACGAAAATTAAATTATATCAGTATTTTACTTAGATATATTCTTTTTCTTATTTTATAGTTTTTGAATTTTTTAATAAAAAAATAAGTTTTTATCCCTGTATTTTATTTATTTTTCTTTTTTATTTGTGTAATTATAAATAACATATATAGTGACCTTTGTGACTTCTCCAATTTACATGGTAGTGGCTTGTCCATGTATGAGCTTCACGTGTGTACTTTCTGCAAGCTGGGTGTAAAATTGGGTTCATTTATTCTTTAATCATGCAGAGATATTTGAGAGGTTTAAGGACCACAATGGTAATTTCGAGGCAAGCCTTATGAGTGATGTGGAGGGAATGTTGAGTCTGTATAAGGCATCGTTTCTTGGGTATGAAGGAGAACAAATTTTGGATGAGGCAAGGGCCTTCTCTAGCTTCCATCTTAGGGGTGCCCTAAATAAAGGTAGAAGTAGTAACATGCTATTGGAACAAGTGAGTCATGCATTGGAACTTCCACTCCATCACACAATTCAAAGGCTGGAAGCCAGATGGTATATTGAATATTATGCTAAAAAAGTAGACTCAAACCGAGTGCTGCTTGAAGCAGCAAAACTGGATTTCAATATTGTGCAGTCAGCACTGCAAAATGATCTCCAAGAAGTGTCAAGGTGAGTTTGTTTTGGAAAAATGGACTTGAGTATTTAATTAAAGGATAAAAAGTGGATGTTGCTAATTTTAGTTCTATGATAATAACACAAGATTAACTGAACTAACAGTGTTGTGTCTAAATTTTGTCTGCTTTATGTAAATCAATAACTCTTTTTCTATAAAGTAAAAGTGTGCATCCTGCAAGTGGGTATGACATGTCAACAGTGATTGGTGATCTGGAAAATAAAAATCTACTACACAAACAAATTCTGGTCAATTACCTATCATGAATGTAAAACTTTCAAATCCTACTATATTGTGCCATTGAAAAACTATATATGTCTTCAAAAATGTCCTGATTATGTGATTCTCCACTTATTGTTTGCTTTCTTTACAACATTCATTAACACTCCACGTTAATCAATTATTCTTTCACCTTGTTTTAATCATGTGAGAAAGAAAATATAGAAAAGGACAAACAAAGGAAAACTGGTGGGGAAGTAATTAAATGAAATTTTCAATTATTATCTTTGAGGAAAAAGATGTGTCCACAAAAGTGGAGATAAAGAAAAATAAAACTTTATCACAACTTAATTTAATTAAATAGAAAGAAAAATGAAATAATATTTTCTGTTAAGTACACAATTATTCCCTTAAAAAAAAATACAATGTTACTATTTTAAAACAATTATGATTCTTCTCTTGTTCCATTTCTTTCACATGTTAGAGGATAGCTTTTTTTTTTTTTTGTCTTAGATATATTTTTATTATATTGTGATGAAGGTGGTGGAAGGGCATGGGACTAGCATCAAAGTTAAGCTTCAGCCGAGACAGACTAATGGAATGCTTCTTTTGGACTGTTGGAATGGTCTTCGAGCCTCAGTTCGGTGATGTCCGCAAAGGTTTAACAAAAGTTACTTCCTTAATAACTACCATCGATGACGTTTATGATGTTTATGGCACCTTAGAAGAATTAGAACTTTTCACAGCAGCTGTAGAAAGGTAACTTACTTTAAAAACTTCAAAACTGCTGAAATTATTAACCAGTGCACTAACTAAAAAAAGGTTTTTATTGTTTCAGTTGGGATGTTAAAGCAGTTAAAGTTCTCCCTGATTACATGAAGATATGTTTTCTGGCACTGTACAACACTGTCAACGAATTTGCCTATGATGTCCTTAAAGAACAAGGACAAGATATTCTACCCTACCTCACCAAAGCAGTATGTTAATCCATAAATTATAGCATTTATTTCACACACATACACACACACACATATATATACATATAAACACACCCACATGTTACAGCCATTGAGTTTAGTTTTGATTTTGAATTGAATTATACAGTGGTCTGATATGTTGAAAGCATTCCTAAAAGAAGCCAAATGGAGTCGAGACATGCACTTGCCAAGATTCAAAGATTACCTCAACAATGGATGGGTCTCAGTATCTGGGGTAGTTATACTCACCCATGCTTATTTCTTGCTACACCACAGCATCACAAAACAGGCACTTGAGTCTTTGGACAGTTACCACTCCCTGTTACAGAATCCATCCATTGTTTTTAGACTTTGCAATGATTTGGGTACATCAAAGGTAATTTGGATCAATACATAACCATGTTAATGTTTAACAGAATTAACTTTTTTTTTTTTTATATAATTTTGGTTTATGTTTCACCAATTTTGCAATTTTCATCTAAAATTTGTTTCTGCAATTTTATTCAGTTACCCATGATTTTATTATTTCATTTTTAACGCAATTTTAATATTAATTTAAAAAAAAGTCACTGTCATTGAGTCTTCAATATGAAAAAAAAAACAAGTATCATATGTTGTAACTCCATTTTGTGACAATTTTACATTATTAAAACAACATAGACTAAAAACATAGAAGTAATTGGTCTGGTGCTGTAATTTTGCAGGCAGAGTTAGAGAGAGGGGAAGCAGCAAGCTCCATTGTATGTTACATGAGAGAAAGTGGTGCTCCTGAAGAGGGTGCTTACGAGCACATCAGTAATTTGCGTAACGAAACGTGGAAGAAGATGAACAAAGATAGAGTGTCGCAGTCTCCTTTCCCAAAAGCTTTCGTAGAAACAGCTATAAACCTTGGAAGAATTTCTGAGTGCACATACCAGTATGGAGATGGACATGGAGCCCCAGATAGCACTGCCAAGAATCGCATACGATCCTTGATAATTGGACCCATTGCAATTTAGGAGATGGAGACATTTCCACAATTTCTTAATTAATAGTCATCTTGCAAAACAAAAAAGAAATTATTTTGTATATAGAGGTCTTGTTATCTTTGTATTATCTGATATTATTGGATCTAAGTGTTAAAATAATTTCTTGATTCTAATAAAATAGTTATGCAGCTTCCTATTTACCTATTTTTTTTCTTCATCTAATAAATAAATATGTATGTAAATTATTTTAAAATAAAAATTATGATTAATGATAGAGTAATTAATGCAATATTAAACTATATAAATGACATACATTGAAAAAAAAATCCCAAAATTTGAACCTTTTAAAAAATGTAATGATTTTCCAGCCATAACATATGGTATTAATTCAGAGACTTTATTTATTAATATTATGAAGGACTCGTATTCTTTGTATATTTGTTAGAAATATTAAGTAAAATTTTGAATAAATAACTTTTAGGAGAGCTAAATTTGTTTGATAAGATTAGAAAAGGTTAATACACAGTTAAAAACTTTTAGAGACCATTAGCTTTTTTGGATTTTCTGTATCTTGTATATAAGTGTGTGTAATCTCTGTTTTGAAATGTTAATGAAAAACATTTTCTTTTCTAACAAGATATTCATTTAGAGCTTAGTAATTTCTACCATGGCTTCTCTATCCTTCATCTCCATCTCTAAATTTTTTTTTTCTTTTCTTTACTTCTCTATCCTTCATCTCCATCTCTGAATTTTTTTTTTCTTTTCTCTACTTCTCTATCCTTCATCTCCATCTTTGAATTTTTTTTTCTTTTTTTTATTTCTCATACTTTCAATTCTATGAGAATTTTTTACTGTGGTAATAACAAGTTCTTGATGATTAACAAGTTCCTACCAAATACCTAACTCTAGAGAATAATCTCACATATAAGATTAACCAAGATTTCCTTAATCACGAACAACAAGATTAGTTTCTTGTTGGATGGATGTTGACTCCATGACAACAACCATCCTTACAAAAATGGTTAGTCTTTCTACTGCTTCTCAGATTTGAAAAAAATTGAATAGAGTAAAGGTCAAAAAACTTAAAATTTAACTGTGCACTCCCAAGAAAGACAGATTCGTAAATCTTTATCTACTTGAAATTAAGAAAATTGTAGACATTGTCTGTCATTGATTCTCCCATTTCTAGAGATGACCACATTGAAGCTATCTTGGATGGTCTGCTAGAAGACTATGATGGATTTGTCACTGTTGTGCTGTCTCGGATTGATCCTTATATAATTGAAGAGATCAAAGCTTTGATTTTATCTCAAAAAGAACAGTTTGACAAACATAAAAGTGTTGAGCAGATTCATTTGTAGGCTAATCTTAGTTCGGGACCTTGGATTTCCTATAATAATCAAAGCCAAAAGAACAAGTTTCCTCCATCCTCCGCTGAAGGTAGTCATTTCCAAAACAAAAATTATAATGCAAACAAGAATTTTCGTGGTTCAGGTTCACATAATTATAATAAAGATTGGAATGTAGAAACTTTATGGCAGAATCCAAAACCTTAATGTCAAATATGCGGTAAAATGAGTCATATTGCGATTAATTGTTGGCATCGCTATGAACCACAAAGCCAAGCAAATATTTCTGCAAATCACTCTTAAATTCTTTCTGCTGAGAATTCTGACACGACATCATTTATTCTTCGGACACCATCTACTTTGCACGATTATTTATGGTATCATGATAGTTGTGCCTCTTATCGTATTACAAATAACTGCAATAATAACTTCTCGTTTAAAGCTTCTTATACTGGCAACGAATATGTTAAGTTAGGTAATGGTGCAGGTATGAAAATTCTTCATATTGGTCATGCTAAGTGTCATCTTCCTCATACAAATACTCACTTTATGTTGAATCAACTTCTTTATGTTCCAAAGATAAACAAGAATCTTATAAGTGTTTCAAAATTTGCTCGAGATAATAATATCTTTTTTTTTTTAATTTAACTCTAATTATTGTTATATTAAAAAGCAGGACATAAAGGAAATAATATTAACCTCATGTGTTTACCGCTTATAATACTACTATTGCTTCTTTCCAATCACCTTATCAACTTTAACACTCTCGCCTTGCTCATGCTTCACCAAAACAATTAAGAAAGTTTTGCATACAAGTAATATTACTTGTAATAGATATGATGCAGATATGATGTGACTGTGTTATGTGATGTGTGTGTTAGAGCAAAATATCATCAACTTCTTGTTAGCTCTTCAAAACCTGTTTACAGTCATCCTTTAGATTTAGTGTATATTGATATATGGTGCTTTACCCTGTTCTACATCTTGTCAAGATCTTGTGATTTGTTTGTGAATAAACATAACCTTTTATTATATTCTAGCACCTAGTTCACACTAGATATCTAACATTAGAGGAACCAAAAATATCTTATTTTTTATGATAAAAATTTGGGTGTTAATGACAAAAACCAAGAATTTGTCTTTGGCTTAATAATAACCAAAGTGATATTATTATAATGATTATATGTGTTAATAATTACCAAGAAAATTATATTAAGAATGAGTAAATATTAAGTTAAATTATTTGATAAAATATTCAAACTTCAATGATATACTAAGTCAAATAATCTGATCTCATGTGATGAAATCAATAAAGGTTCTATCCATTAAGTTAAGAGTGACTTACATCAATATTTAACTAAAAGTTAAAAATCAACTTATCACAGTTTTTGAATCTAGACTTAAAGTTAATTTTCTACATACACTTTGTAACTATTTACTTGATAAGGATATTTTGATGTAGTATTGGTAAACTTGGATATAACAGAGGTGAAGGAAATTAATAAATTTCAATTTTTTTGTAGTTTATCTTTTTAATATATATATATATATATATATATATATATATATATATATATATATAATATAAAATTCAAAACATAAATATCAAAATATTATTTTCTTTTAATAGTAATGTAAAGTTGTGACTTCCGGCATTAAATTTTTCTTTCTCATATATAATTTTTATATATAAATGAAATAATAAATAAATATAAATAATATTTAAATAATTAATTTTAGTTTAATTTGTATTAAATAGACTCAAATTAACTCACTAAGCCGAAGTACTCAATTATGAAAAAAAGCAAAAGAACGGATTCAAAAAAATTTAGTTTTAATCTGATAGAAGTTTTTAAATTTTTTATTATTATTATTATTTTTTTTAATCAAAATCCATCCTACTACAAATTTTTAAAATCCCATTAAGATGTGATCACGTTTGTACCAGAAGAAAAAGCTGTACCAAATTAATATTATGATGTGATATGGAAGTCCTAATGACATGTTTTTAATACTTTTATAGTGTGTTTGGTATTTGGAAAAAAACAATTAAATTTAAAATAATAATTTTTTAAATTACGAAAGATTAAATTATGTTTGAGTAGAAAAAATAATACTTATGAAAATATTTATATAACTTCTCTAAAATTAAAAAATAACATTATTTTTATTAAATTATTTTATCCATTTTTACTGGGTGGATTATTAGAAACATTAATCCATTTTAATAGAACAATTAATTAAAAATCTAATTCGCTTAATAAAAATCTTATCAAATTCATCCATTAATTTTTTTCATGGATAGATATCCCATCCATCTATAAAAGTAATAAATAAAAATATATTTTTTGCAAAAAAAATCAAAATTAAACTTTCTTAAACAAATTTAGTTCGATGAATTTTCATCAGTAAATACTGATGGAAATGTTTATTGATTTTTTATAAAAAAAAATTATTGATCACTAATCATCTATAAACTTAAATAGATAAATTTGATTCAAGTTGTCTTTTTTCTTATACTTGTAAGATGATAGATAGATTTATTTTACCTTTTATACTTTTATAATAATGGATAGATTGAAAGTTGCAGATAAATATTTAAATATGGGACAAGTTAGATTCTGACTTCTATATTTATTAAATGATTTTGAGTTTAATTCGACCAAAATCATCTTCAAAACAACCTTATTTCTTAAGAAAGAAAACTAAACCGTAAAACGTGCTACAAAATCATCTTTAAAAAATTTAATATTTTAAGAAACAAAACTAAACCATACAACATGCTAGTTTTTAAGTCTCCATGAAACTAAAATGTCTTCATTTGCACATGTTAGTTATGACATTATCCTGGGAAATAGAAAAATACCACCTCAGATTGCAATTTAAGTGGATTTGGCATGCTGTATTAAAGAAAGACCGCACATATACAACGTGATAAATAAACTATTCATCGTAGTGCCATATATATATATATATATATATAACTGCAACTGTTTAACAGTTTGTGCAACTTGCATTTGATGTTGGGGTGTGTGTATATATATGTATAAGCCGGCCTTGGACAATTGTCAACGCCATGTTGCTGAATTCCTCTTTTATTTCACATGTCACTTTTGGCAAACCTCTGAAACCAGTAGCTCCTAATCTTCTCCAACGTAGAATAATCTTCCCTCGATGCGACGCAAGCACCACCAACGTTAACGTTTCTGAAAGAAAATCTGCAAACTACCAACCCAACATCTGGAGTTACGACTTTCTGCAGTCCTTGAAGCATGACTACGCAGTGAGTAATTCAAGGATCATAATTATATAACTATAAAGTTTTTTTTTCTTTTAGTTATTCTGACGTAAGTGATTTGTTCTTCGTATAATGTTTATAGGATACAAGATATGAGGACAGGGCCAAGAAGCTGCAAGAGGAAGTGAGGAGAATGATAAAGGATGAAAGTTCAGATATATGGCTCAAACTTGAACTCATTAACGATGTGAAACGGTTGGGCCTGAGTTATCATTATGAGAAGGAGATAGGAGAAGCCCTTCTTAGGTTTCACTCTTCTGCAAGTTTTAGTGCCACAATCTTTCACAGAAGCTTGCATGAAACTGCTTTGTGCTTCAGGCTTCTCAGAGAATATGGCTATCATGTCACACCAGGTATAACCAAAATTATAGCATTTTATTATAAACAACTGGAGCATTATTTTCTTCTAAATAACTATTTAATAACTCCTTTTAATAATAAAATATTACATTTAAACAATAAAATTAATATTTATGTTTTTCGTTGATTTCTAATAAATAAAGAAGACTACACTTATATATACTTTCACTATCTTTTAGTTAAAAGAATAAACAAAACGTGAGACAGTGATTAAATGAAATTTTCAACTATTATCTTTTAGGAAGTGTAAACAAAAGTGGTTACATAGAAAAATAAAACTTTATCAATTCACATATATATTTGTAATAAAGAAAAATATTAAAAATTTTGTGTCATCAAAGACAATAATTGATACTAACATAAAAAAAAATTAAAAATTTTGTGTGATCAATCAAAGACGTGATTGATATTAACAAAAATAATTATAAAAAATAATATACTTTTAAAGTCTATAATAATTATTGTGAAAAGAAAGAACATGTAATTGATATATATATTAGTTCAAATTTAATATATAGCTAAAAAAAAAATATTACAATATAATACTGTTATAAAACAAAAAATAAATAAATATGATGATAATAATTTGATTTTTGTTTAAAAATAAAATCAAATAATTAATATTTCTTTTTGGATATTAATTTTCTTATATAAGCTTTATATCTATATCCTCATAAATCTTTCAATATTATCATCTTATAAAGTATTATAATAATATCCTATAAAATCTTTTAATCCTTTAATCGTCTTCTTCTTAATTAAGGCTCATTCTATCAAAGAATAAAAAAAAAAAAAAAAAAAAAAAAACAAAAAAACGAAACACAGAATAATGGACATATACAATCAACCAAAAAACAAGGTAATGAGTTATGTTAACATAATCTAATATATATTTTCATATCCAACAAAATTTTACACTCACATAATAATTAGTATTTTATTCTTTATTTTTTTCTTCATAAATATAAAAATTTATTTTCATAATAATTTAAAAGTTGATTATCTAATACAACAAATACAATATGTATTTGTGCTATGCAATACATGGTCACGTGAAAATGGAGACTAACAGGATAATGTTTTTAAGAGTCGTAACTGTTAATTTAGTCCTATACTTTGATAAATAATAAAATATATTTATTTAATATTAAAATAAATTATTATCTTATTATTATATAATATTTTATTAAAAAAGAAGTGTTAAATAGCTGTAATTTATAAATAATGTTAAAGTATAATTTTCTTAATTAGTAACCTTCGGAGGATGTCACTCTTAACCAATAACAAGAATTTTTTAAAATAAAATGTTTTTATTCCTGTATTTTCTTTTTTTCTTTTTTTTATTTGTGTAATTATAAATAACATATACAGTGACCTTCGTGACTTTTACAATTCACATACAATTTACCTGGTGGCTTGTCCATGTGTGTACTTTGTAGCTGCAATGTAAAATTGGCTTCATTTATTCTTTAATCATGCAGAGATATTCGAGAGGTTTAAGGACCACCATGATCATTTCGAGGCAAGCCTTATGAGTGATGTGAAGGGAATGTTGAGTCTATACGAGGCATCGTTTCTTGGGTATGAAGAAGAACAGATTTTGGAAGAGGCCAGGGCCTTCTCTAGCTTCCATCTTAGGGGTGCCCTAAATAAAGGTAGAAGTAGTAACATGCTATTGGAACAAGTGAGTCATGCATTGGAACTTCCACTCCATCACACAATTCAAAGGCTGGAAGCCAGGTGGTATATTGAATATTATGCTCAAAAAATAGACTCAAACCGAGTGCTGCTCGAAGCAGCAAAACTGGATTTCAATATTTTGCAGTCAATACTGCAAAATGATCTCCAAGAAATTTCACGGTGAGTTTGTGTCGGAAAAACGTACATAAGTATTTAATTAAAGGATAAAAATTATACATGACTGAGATAAGATGTTAACTTTAGTTCTATAATAATAACACAAGATTAACTGCTGTTGTGTCTAAATTTTGTGTGCTTTATGTAAATCAATAACTAGTGATTGGTTATCTGGAAAATAAAACTCTACTACACAAACAAATTCTTGTCAGTTACCTATGATGAATGTTTTTTTTTTTAACAACTAACAATAAATGAATTTAAATTAAACAGACCATTTCAGGATAGTTTAACCCTTATATAATCCTACACAAAATTTTGACCCCTTTCAGATCCAGATAGAATCATACATGGATTAAACCTATCATGAATGTTAAAAGGATCAGATCCTATTATTGTGCCATTGAAAAACTATGTCTTCAAAATTGTCATGATTATGTGATTCTCCACTTAAATGTTCGCTTTTTACAGCATTCATTAACACCCACTTTAATCAATTACATATTCTTTCAATATCTTTTAATTATGCGAGAAAGAAAATAGAAAAGGACAAACAAAAGGAAACTGGCGGGGAAGTAATTAAATGAAATGTTCAACTATTATCTTTGAGGTAAAAGACCTGTGCACAAAGGTGGGGGTATTTTAATTCTTCTCTTATTCAATTTCTATTGAAAAAAATTCATATGACAACCCACTATGATAATATAATAATATAAATTAGTATGTTAAATTAAAAAATAAAATAAATTAATTGGTTGACTTGTTAAGCTGCTGTAGTTACGTGTCAAAAATCAGCGCTCATATTTCTATTACATCTTTCGAAATACCTTATTTTTTTTAGCATTGATAAGTTAGCACTGTGAACAGTGTTTTACGTTTATTTAATACTGAAAAATAATATTATTTTATTATAAAAAGCAGATTGGGTGTAATTTTTTACAGTGATGTTAAAGTATATATACTTACTCTATTTTTCTTTTTTATCTTACATATATCTTTATTACATTGGATGAAGGTGGTGGAAGGGAACGGGATTAGCATCAAAGTTAAGCTTCAGCCGAGACAGACTAATGGAATGTTTCTTTTGGACTGTTGGAATGGTCTTCGAGCCTCAGTTCAGTGATGTCCGCAAAGGTTTAACAAAAGTTACTTCCTTAATAACTACCATCGATGACGTTTATGATGTATATGGAACCTTGGAGGAATTAGAACTTTTCACAGCAGCTGTAGAAAGGTAACTTAAAAAACTTCAATTATGAGCATATAAACTGCTGAAATTTTTAATCAGTGCACTAATTAAAAAAAGATCTTTATTGTTTCAGTTGGGATGTTAAAGCAGTTCAAGTTCTACCTAATTACATGAAGATATGTTTTCTGGCACTGTACAACACTGTTAACGAATTTGCCTATGATGCCCTTAAAGAACAAGGACAAGATATTCTTCCCTACCTCACCAAAGCAGTATGTTAATTCATAATTTATAGCATTTATTTCATACATTTATATACATGTTAGAGCCATATTGAGTTTTGTTTTGTTTTTGGATTGAATATACAGTGGTCTGATATGTTGAAAGCATTCCTACAAGAAGCCAAATGGAGTAACGAAAGGCAATTGCCAAGATTCAAAGATTACTTCAACAATGGATGGGTCTCAGTCTCTGGGGTGGTTATACTCACCCATGCTTATTTCTTGCTACACCACAGCATCACAAATGAGGCACTTGAGTCCTTGGACAGTTGCCACTCCCTGTTACGGAATCCATCCATTGTTTTTCGACTTTGCAATGATTTGGGTACATCAAAGGTAATTTGGATTCCATACATAACCATGTTAATTTTTAACAATATTAACCCTTTTTTATAATTTTGGTTTATGTTTCGCCAATTTTGCAATTTTCATCTCTAATTTATTTCTGTAATTATATTCAGTTAGCCATGATTTTAATATTTATTTTTTTAACGTAATTTTAATATTAAATTTTAAAAAGGTCACTATCATGGTTGAGGATATAAAAAAAATGACAGGTATCTTATGTTGTAACTCAATTTGGTGACAATTTGTAACGAGAGAAGATCAAAAGTAAAATAGTAATGGATGAACATTAATAACTGAAGAAAGATTATAAAATCTCTATATGAAGACAGATAGATTCCAACAAAGAAGATAACACTTAAAGATAATAGAGAGAAGAAATAGAATGCAACAACCACTCCCCTCTCCTCTCCTCTCATATATATTTAATAATATTCCTCACACAAGAATTGGCCTTCCCCATTCTTACATTTTTTCTGTTACCCACAATCATTGCATCACTTGATGTCTCTTTATTATTCTTCTCCATGCCCATTTCCTTAATTGCCCTTGTGCTATTTCCACTTGTGACATTGCCTCCCCCTCAAAATCAACCTTGTCCTCAAGGTTGATAAGCTTGCTGCATATAGGTAAGTTCCTCCCAAGTAGCGTGTTCTGCATCAATGCCCCCAGTGTACCAAAACTTGAGGAATATGTTTGTCTCCCTTAAGAATAACTCTAGATTGCAAACTCTCTTGTGGTTGTAATATAGGACCAATGTCGTTAGTAATTAGAGGAAGTGAGATATATGATTGTTGATGAACACCTTGGCATGGTTTCAACTACGACACATGAAAAACAAAATGAATTCGAGTAGGGTAGGAAAAGCTTATAAGCAACTGGACCCACACATAGGATAATAGGGAAATGATCGAGGTATTTTATGCTTTAACTCATCAACAGTGGTGGAAATGGGAAAACTATCCTTGACAGTTATGGCATTTAAAGCCCAATAATCGATACAAAATCTCCAAGTACCATCTTTCTTTTTCACCAAGACAATTGGTGAAGAAAATGAGCTAGTACTAGGCACTATATTTCCTTCTTGTAACATATCGCTGACCATCTTCTCAATTTCTTATTTTTGACTGTGAGGGTACCTATAAGGTCTAACCTTAACAGGTTTCACTCCTTTAATAAAAGGATTACAGTGATCATTTGATCTGCTAGGAGGAAGACCCATAGGAACTGTGAACACATCATGATAAGTATGTAGAAGTAATGCTAATTCAGGTTCCATGTTCTCAGGTAATTTCAACCAGTGATCAACAACACAATTTGTTTGTTGAAATTGTAGTGTATATAGTTCAGAGATGGCGTGAGTCCTTTGTATCCTACACAGATGATTATATTGGGTTGGAGCTGAAAGTTTTGGTTTATCACCATGAAGGGTAATAAAGTTCTCATCCACCAAAAACTTCAATTTGGGCTGGAGCCGAAAGTTTTGGTTTATCACCATGAAGGGTAATAAAGTTCCCATCCACCAAAAACTTCAATGTCAAATCACTGTAATCAGCAATATGAAAGCCCAACGTAGCCAACCAAGTTGCCCCTAAAACTACATCTGCACCTCAAGTTGCCCCTAAAACTACATTGCCCTGAGATTAGCAGAAAGTAGACTGGTAATTTTAGAGAGTGCCCCTGGATCTATACTTCAACCTCCCTCACAATACCTTCCACAGTCAAAGATTTTCCATTACCTACTAAGACTTGAAATCTAGAAGTTGGTTCAATGACTAATTTCAAGCAATGAGCAATTTGCGGTTGTAAGAAGTTGCCCGAACTATCACTGTCAAGTAGTACTTGAACCTTCACCCCATTAATAATACCTTGAAATCGCATTTGTACCAATACCAACGGCTCTCTTAAGAGCATGAAAAGAAAAGTGATGTTCGTGTTCCCGTGATTGAATCTGATGGATGTTGTCCTCATATGGTGGGTCAGGTTCTAGTTTGAAGTCCTCATCTTCCTCTAGTTGTAACAATAAGTATTGTTTGCTGGGACATTGATGGTTAGGTGAAAATTTTGCTTGAAACACAATACCTTTCTCTCTTCTCAATTGCATTTCTGCTACAAATATTTTTTTAATGTTGGAAAACTTAACTGATCGTTGGTTCGGCTGATGTATGGTGTTTGGATTAGGTAACAAAGGTGGTAGGTTCGTGAATTTAGTTGTTTGTGCTAGGGATGATTGTTGGTATTTTGGGTAAGGGTGGGTTAAGGAAGTTTCCTGTTTAGGCAGATATTTCTCTTCAAAAAGCTTGGCCAATAAAACAACATGTAACAAGGAGGTTGGATTTTGAGCAATAACATCCCTTCGAATGTCAATCTTAAGGCAGCTAAGAAAACAATCAAGTAAAGCATCTGCAGTAATGCCTTGAATACGATTGGCCAAAGGTGTAAATTCTCGATAATAATCCTGAACCGATCCTGATTGCATCAGCTTAATAAGAGAAAATCAAGTTTGACATTACGAACCTGAAACAGTTGTATTGGTTCTGACATTGACGATTTCGATGCCGCAACGTGCAAAGATGTGAGTGCAATTTCAAGGCTCTCAAAACGACTAGAATACTCTGCATGATGAGATTCCATCAACTTTAAGATTCACTTGATATTTGTGGAAAGCTCCTTCAATCTGAGTGTTTTTTGCCATGAGTGGAAATGAGATAAGATGAAACCACCAATGTAATGAGGGAAGATCAAAAGTAAAATTGTAATGGATGAACACTGATAACGGAAGAAAGATTATAAAATCTCTGTACATATTATTGAAAGAAGACGAACAGATTCAAACAGAGAAGAACAAAGAAGATAATACTTAGAGGAGATAATAGAGAGAAGAAACAGAATGCAATAACTCCTCTCCTCTCAATTACTATATATTTAATAATATTCCTCACACATGATCTTTCATGAGAAAATTGACCTTTGGCATCACTTCTTCTGTTACCAACCATCATTGCATCACTTGACACCTCTTTATTATTCTTCTCCATGCCCATTTCCTTAATTGTCCTTGTTATATTTCCACTTATAAAACAAAAGCACCATAGACTAAAACATAAAAGTAATTGGTCATGTGCTGTAATTTTGCAGGCAGAGTTAGAGAGAGGGGAAGCAGCAAGCTCAATTCTATGTTACATGCGAGAAAGTGGTGCTAGTGAAGAGGGTGCTTACGAGCACATCCGTAATTTGCGTAATGAAACGTGGAAGAAGATGAACAAAGATAGAGTGTCGCAGTCTCCTTTCCCAAAAGCTTTCGTAGAAACAGCTATAAACCTTGGAAGAATTTCTGAGTGCACATACCAGTATGGAGATGGACATGGCGCCCCAGATAGCACTGCCAAGAATCGCATACGATCCTTGGTAATTGAACCCATTGCACTTTAAGAGATGGAGGCATTTCCACAAGTTGTTAATAAATGGTCATCTGGCAAACGAAAAAGAAATTATTTTGTATATAGATGGTTTGTTATCTTTGTATTATCTGATTATTGGATCAAGTGTTAAGTAATTTCTTAGATTCTAATAAAATAATTCTGCAGCGTGTATTTTTTCTTCATCTAATAAATAAATAGGTATGTAAATTATTTTAAAATTAAAAAAATGATTGATAAAAGAGTAATTAATGCAATACAAAACTATATAAATGACAAATTAAAACAAAATTTTCTAAAACTTGAACCCTTTAAACAATGTAATGACTTTCCTGCAAAATAAAATCATGATTTTCATTCATTCATATGGTAATAATCCCGATCTAGCTGTGTATCAAAAGGGTACAAATTTTCTTGCAAATTATTATAATAGGTGAAAGAAACTTTTTGTATTATGCATTAGGTAAGTTATCGGATGAGTGTAATGGAACAGCCCGACTACCTTATTTAATTAGAATTTCTAATGTCAATCTCCTTAGTCAACGTCTAAAAGGAAAAGGACCCATAATTGAAGATATTTATGGAAAGATTCAGCAAGATTGCTATTAGCATAAGAAACCTCAACTCTGAAGTTATGTATTATATGATCACGACTCTTCGATCGAGACTTTTCTTGGATAACTTATGCAAGAAGTCGGCTCTGAACATGGATCAACTGCAGCAGAGAACCGTCAAATTCATGTAATTAGAATAAGTCAATGAGTTTAGAGATCAAGTAAGGGCAGAAGAAAATTCGACTAGGAAGAATGACTGGGACCACAGGATACACAAACCGAGAGAAGGGCCTAAAAATCCTAAGTTCATTAAGTACACCTCGCTCAACAGAGGTCGAACATGTATCCTAAAGGAAGCATTAAGCGCGAAGCTGATTCCAACGTCCTGTAAGTTTCCTTCTCATCCCAATGTCGACGAGAACAAACACTATGTTATCACCGCAATTACGGCCATAACACGGAAACACTTTACCATCATTTAATCAATATAAAAAAGTAAAAATCATATTTAAATAGATAAATAGAAATACTTATTTTTGAGAAATAAGAACTAAATATTTAATATTTTAATTTATATACTCAATATAACTTAACTTTTATATTTTATTATCTTTTTAAACATTTTTTTAAATATCTCACGATAAAATCAAGGGTATATATATTTTATTATAAAAAAATTATTAAAATATTATATTTTAATATAATTCAACTTAGACCTAACAACATTTTATTTTTAAAATAAAAAAGATATTTTGACAGTCCAAAAGGCTTTAAGTGAGTAACCTAATATGATTTAATGGATTTTTATTCTCAATAAAAAAAAAGTGAGAAGAAAAGAATGTATTGATTTTGTCAAGTTTTGAGTTCATGCTTACTTTGGTTGACTATTTGAGTACTCATCTGTATTATAGTGTATTTTGGATGAAATTTCATCCACTTGCTCATCTCTCACTCTAGGTATCAATCTTGTATTTTTAGATTTTATTTCTCTTACTATTTGAATGCGTATTATTTATTTGTTGAGTGTTTCCACTATATGTCTATGAGTAGAGTGTTTATTTATTTGTTGAGTGTTTTCACTATATACTGATGAGTAGAGTGTTTATTTGTGAAATTCTTTTGTAGAAACTCTTTGTTATATTCCTTTTAATATTATATAATAGAGATTTTGTATAGACTAGGTCTTATGATTTTTGGCCCTCTCATTATAAGTTTCTATATTAAGAATTGTTATATGCCTTTTTCACTCTTGTATGTATTTATTTTTCAACTCTTTGAAATTTTTGAATTGTCATATATTATATTACACTTCTCCTATTTTTCTTAATAAAAAATAATTTTTTTTATATACATATAATTTAGATAACTTTTTGACTATGTAACTTTGTCTTTTCTATCACATATATAATGCATAAGCCTCAATCATCATTTAACCAATATAAAAAAATACAAAATTCCATATTTAAATAAATAAGTAGAAATAATTATTTTTGAGAAATGAGAACTAAATATTTAATATTTTAATTTATATATTCAATATAACTTAACTTTTATATTTTATTATTTTTTAAAGCATTTCAATAAAAAACATCTCACGATAAAATCAATTGTGGATATATTTTATTATGGAAATTTTTTTTACAACCTGGTTGTGCGAAATAATCGTCTGATAACTATTTTTAATAATAAAATTTAAAATTGAAATATTTAATTACAATATAAACTAAATTATTAAATTTGAAAAAAAAGTATATAAAGGATTGTAAAAGGATGGTATAACATAAAAGGGGTTCTTAACTCGTCCTATTTTTAGATCAATAACCATATATTCTGAATATTATATATAACCAAAATAAAATTTCTACAGATATGTTCATGCCGGTAAGATGAAGATATAACAGCGAATTGAAAATTTTATGTGTACACCTTTCAATGTTCCAATACCTCTGAAATATCTAATGTGATATTTTAAATTTGTGGTTGATTCTTTTCAAATTCATTTATATTTTAAAATAAAAGGATTATATTATTGATGTGGGATGTTTACTAGAAAATTTAGTGTTTACTAAAAAATTGGGTGTTTACTACGAAACTGATGCTGATATTATCGATTAATATGTGAATCTAATTTCAAAGTGCACAGGACATGCTGCCTAGTAGAGCTTCAGATATTATTTTTATTTTTAATATATTATTTGTGATGATTTTCCAAACCTTAATTTTATATTAATTATTTTTGAAATTTCAACTAAAATGGCTTCGAATAATTTGGCATATAAAATTTGTGTAAAAGTTATATCCCGAGCGTGTGTATTAAAATTAGATTCCATTCGGACTTTTCATAAATACTGGCAGTGTTATTGTTGCGAATTTTTCTTAAAAAATTCCGTCCAAACTAAATATCAAAATTATATGTTAAACTTAAAAAATATGAAATTAAATTAATTCTTCAGATTTAATTTAGATTGCTTTTATGGTTTTGTTATAATTTTTTATTAGTATATATATTCGACCTTATCTCATCTCACATAATATTATGTTATGTGATACTAAGTAATTTTCTTTTTTATTTACTATGATTAAATATGTATTTTTTAACATGACGTATAATATTAAATAATTTTTTCTATATATTAATACATATTTTATTTTTTGTTAATAAATTATACAAAACAATAAAGAATAAATTATATTTACATCACTGCATATATATCATATTACATAAAATTCAATACATAAATATCAAAATATTATTTCTTTGAATAGTACTGTAAAGTTGACACTTCCAGCATTAAATTTTTCTCTCTCATATATAATTTTTATACATAAATAAATATAATAATATTTAATTAATTAATTTTAGTTTAATTCATATTAAATACTCAAATTAACAAACAAAGCGGAAGTACTCAATTATGACGAAAAAGAACCGATTAAAAAAAATTTAATTTTAATCTGTTTTCAGAGTTTTTAAAAATATTTTGTTATTATTATTATTTCTTAATCAATAACCATCCTACTACAAATGTTTGAAATCCCATTAAATTGCAATCACGTCTGTACCAGAATAAAAAGCTGTACCATATTAATATTGTGATGTGATATGGAAGTCCTAATCATGACATGCTTTTAATACTTTTAGCCTGTTTGGTATTTGGAAAAAAAAATTAAAATAATGATTTTTGAAATTACGTAGTAAATTCATATTTATGAAAATATCTATATAACTTTTCTAATATTTATGAAAGTATTGATGGAAATATTTTTTGATTTTTGATAAACAATTTATTGATCTCTAATCATCTATAAACTTAAATAGATAAATTTGATTCAAACTATTTTTTTTTTATAATTGTAGGATAATATATAGATTTAATTTACTTTTTATACTTTTATAATAATGGATAGATTAAATTTACTTGCAGATAAAACAAATAAATTGTTTTTAATATGGGGAAAGTTAGATTCTCACTTCTATAAAACCATTTTGCGGTTAAAAAAAATGTTATTCTTTAAGAAAGAAAACTAAACTATGAAACATGCTAGAAAATCATCTTTCAAAAAATGTTATTTTTTAAGAAAGAAAACTACATCATAAAACATGCTAGATTTTAAGTCTCCAAAAAACTAAAAACTCTTCGTTTAACACGTTGGTTACGACAAGTTATATTCGGAAACGAGAAAAATGTAATGATAATTTGATATCATTATTTACTTATACTTTTATTTGATATTATATTTTATTAATAAAATATTATATATATTTAAAATAATAATATATATTAATATTAGACTGTGTGAAATGAATAGTAATATAAAAATATCTTTATAGTTGCCAATTTAAATGGCTTTAGCGTGCTGTATAAAGACCACACATTTACAACGTGATCCATAAACTCTTCATCGTAGTACGTATATATATAGACACACACAAATGCTGTTAAACATTTGCAATGGCAAACATAAGCCATCTTTGGAAAATATGACTCTTGTTAACTCTGAAACCATGTTGCTGAATTCCTCTTTTATTTCACATGTCACTTTTGGCAAACCTCTGAAACCTGTACCTCCTTATCTTCTCCATCATAGAATAATCTTCCCTCGATGCAACACAACCACCACCAACGTTAACGTTTCTGAAAGAAAATCTGCAAACTACCAACCCACCCTCTGGAGTTACGACTTTCTGCAGTCCTTGAAGCATGCCTACGCAGTAAGTAATTCAAGGATCATAATTATATAACTATAAAGTCTTTTTTTTCTTTTAATTATTCTGACGTAAGTGATTTGTTCTTCGTATAACGTTTATAGGATACAAGATATGAGGACAGGGCCAAGAAGCTGCAAGAGGAAGTGCGGAGAATGATAAAGGATGAAAGTTCAGATATATGGCTCAAACTTGAACTTATTAACGATGTGAAACGGTTGGGCCTGAGTTACCATTATGAGAAGGAGATAGGAGAAGCCCTTCTTAGGTGTCACTCTTCTGCAACATTTAGTGGCACAATCGTTCACAGAAGCTTGCATGAAACTGCTTTGTGCTTCAGGCTTCTCAGAGAATATGGCTATCATGTCACACCAGGTATAACCAACATTATAAGCCTAATTAAAAGAAGAAACAAAAAGAAAGTGGTGAGAAAGTGATTAAATGAAATTTTCAACTATTATCTTTTAGGAAGAAGTAGACATACACAACCATACAAAAAACCAGGCAATGAGTTGTCCATATTAACTATCATACAGAAATGTGTTTGTCCTCTGCAGTACATGGCCAGGTGGAGTTGGGACCACCTGTAGAAAAATCTTTATCTAAGGTGGACGAAAATTACATTATATTAGTATTTCACTTAAAATAACAGTGATGTATCCTTATTTTTATCTCTTAGCTTTTGAAATCATTTAAGAAAAAATATGTTTTTCTCCTGTATTTTATTATATTTTTCTTTTTTGTTATTTGTATGATTCTAAATAAATAGTGACCTTCGTGACTTGTACAATTTACATGGTAGTAGCGTGTCCATGTACCAGCTTCACGTGTGTACTTTGTAGCTGCAAGCTGGTTGTAAAATTGGGTTCATTTATTCTTTAATCATGCAGAGATATTCGAGAGGTTTAAGGACCACAATGGTAATTTGAAGGCAAGCCTTATGAGTGATGTGAAGGGAATGTTGAGTCTGTATGAGGCATCGTTTCTAGGGTATGAAGGAGAACAGATTTTGGATGAGGGCAGAGCCTTCTCTAGCTTCCATCTTAGGGGTGCCCTCAATAAAGGTAGAAGTAGTAACATGCTCTTGGAACAAGTGAATCATGCACTGGAGCTTCCACTCCATCACAGAATCCAAAGGCTGGAAGCCAGGTGGTATATTGAATATTATGCTCAAAAAAGAGATTCAAACCGTGTGCTGCTTGAAGCAGCAAAACTGGATTTCAATATTGTGCAGTCAACCCTGCAAAATGATCTCCAAGAAATGTCAAGGTGAGTTTGTGTTGGAAAAATTTACTTGAGTATTTGATTAAAGGATACAAATTGGATACAACATCAGATTGAGATAAACTGGTAATTTTAGTTCTATAATAATAACACAAGATTAACTTAACTAGGAGTGTTATGTCTAAATTGAGACATAAAATTTTTTTTGTATAAATTTTCTATAAACTAAAAGTATGCATGCAGTACGTATCGCATGTCAACAGTGACTGGTTATTTGGAAAATAAAAATCCACTACACAAACAAATTCTGCTCAATTACCTATTATGAACGATAAACGATCAAATTCTATTATTGTGCCATTGAAAAACTACATGTCTTGAAAAATGTGATGACTATGTGATCTCCACTTAAATTGTTTGCTTTTTACGGCATTCATTAACACCCCACGTTAATCAATTATTCTTTCACCGTGTTTTTATTATGTGAGAAAGAAAATAGAAAAGGACATACAAAAGGAAACTGGTGGGGAAGTAATTGAGTGAAATGTTCAACTATTATCTGTGAGGAAAAAGACGTGTGCACAAAAGTGGGGAGAAAGAAAAATAAAACTTTATAATAGAAAGAAAAATGAAATAATATTTTCTGTTATAGCTAGACAAGTATTCCCTTAAAAAAATACAAGGTTACTATTTTAGAACAATTATGATTCTTCTCTTGTTCCATTTCTTTTACATGTTTGAGGATAGCTTTCTTTTTTTTTGTCTTAGATATATCTTTATTATATTGTGATGAAGGTGGTGGAAGGGCATGGGACTAGCATCAAAGTTAAGCTTCAGCCGAGACAGACTAATGGAATGCTTCTTTTGGACTGTTGGAATGGCCTTCGAGCCTCAGATCAGTGATCTCCGCAAAGGTCTAACAAAAGTTACTTCCTTAATAACTACCATCGATGACGTTTATGATGTTTATGGCACCTTAGAAGAATTAGAACTTTTCACAGCAGCAGTAGAAAGGTAACTTACTTTAAAAACTTCAAAACTGCTGAAATTATTAACCAGTGCACTAACTAAAAAAAGGTTTTTATTGTTTCAGTTGGGATGTTAAAGCAGTCCAAGTTCTCCCTGATTACATGAAGATATGTTTTCTGGCACTGTACAACACAGTCAACGAATTTGCCTATGATGCCCTTAAAGAACAAGGACAAGATATTCTTCCCTACCTCACCAAAGCGGTATGTTAATTCATAAATTATAGCATTTATTTCGTACATATATACACATGTTAGAGCCATATTGAGTTTAGTTTTGTTTTTGAATTGAATTATACAGTGGTCTGAAATGTTGAAAGCATTCCTACAAGAAGCCAAATGGAGTGGCAAGAGGCAATTGCCAAGATTCAAAGATTACCTCAACAATGGATGGGTCTCAGTCTCTGGGGTAGTTATACTCACCCACGCTTATTTCTTGCTACACCACAGCATCACAGAAGAGGCACTTGAGTCCTTGGACAGTTGCCACTCCCTGTTACGGAATCCATCCATTGTTTTTCGACTTTGCAATGATTTGGGTACATCAAAGGTAATTTGGATTCCATACATAATCATGTTAATGTTTAACAAAATTAACCTTTTTTTATAATTTTGGTTTATGTTTCACCAATTTTGCAATTTTCATCTCTAATATGTTTCTGCAATTATATTCAGTTACCCATGATTTTAATATTTCATTTTTTAACGTAATTTTAATACTAAAGTTTAAAAAAAGCCACTGTCATTGAGTCTTCAATATAAAAAAAAAGCAAGTATCATATGTTGTAACTCCATTTTGTGAATTTTTACATTATTAAAACAGCATAGACTAAAACATAGAAGTAATTGGTCTGGTGCTGAAATTTTGCAGGCAGAGTTAGAGAGAGGGGAAGCAGCAAGTTCAATTGTATGTTACATGCGAGAAAGTGGTGCTAGCAAAGAGGGTGCTTACGAGCACATCCGTAGTTTGCGCAATGAAACGTGGAAGAAGATGAACAAAGATAGAGTGTCGCAGTCTCCTTTCCCAAAAGCTTTCGTAGAAACAGCTATAAACCTTGGAAGAATTTCTGAGTGCACATACCATAATGGAGATGGACATGGAGCCCCAGATAGCAGTGCCAAGAATCGCATACGATCCTTGATAATTGAACCCATTGCACTTTAGGAAATGGAAGCATTTAATTAATAGACATCTTGCAAAAAGAAAAAGAAATTAGTTAGTGTATAGAGAGTTCATTATGAAATAAATATTATATTATAAAAAATGAATAGAAGAAGAAAAATGAATAAGAGATATGAGAATTAAAATATTTGGTGTGTGTTTTTTTATTGAGAACAAAAACAAATAGTTGAATATATAATGTACTTATCATAAGTGTAGTTGAAGAAAAAAAAACAAATAAAAAATATTACAATTTAATTCTGTTATAAAAATAAACTAAATATAATTGATGACAATTTGATTATGTCATAAAAACAAAATCATTAATTGAAATTATTTTCATTCCAGAAGTCTTATATCCATATCTTCTGCAACTTTCCATAAGCTAGGATATAAATATTGATGAGACCTAGCTTGGAACAAATATTCTTGAAGATCGAGGACCTAATGCTTTGGTATAGATGTCAACTAGTTGCTTTGTGATGAAAATGGAAAACAAATGAATAAGACCACTCTTCAATTTTCAAGATACATATTAAAACCAGTTACTAATCATCTTGAATCACTACATGTGCCCCAATCATTATCACAAAAGGCTTTTAGATTGACAAAACTGCTAGAAGAGAAAAATAAACCAAGACTTAGAGCTCATTTAATATATTTGAGAATTCTAATTACTGCATTATAGTGAAAAATTGTAGACTTATCAAGAAACTGAGAAAGTTGTTGAACATAAAAAGTTATGTCAGGTCGAGTATTAGTGAGATACATAAGTCTTCTTTCAATCAACCTTCTATAGGCATGAACACATGTGAAAGACACACTTCTAGTAAAAAATAATTAACAATATTATCCATAGGTGTGACTACAGGTTTGCAGACTAAAAGACTTGTATCTGTTAATAATTTCAATACATATTTTCTTTGATTCATCATTATTCCTTTCTTACTTCTTTCTACTTTAAGACTGAGAAAATATCTTAAATCACCAAGATCTTTGATCTTGAATATCTTGGTCAAAACTTCTTTGACTCGGTCAATCTCTTCTTTATCATTTTTTACCAAAATTATATCATCCACATACACAAAACAAATAATGTAAAAAAAAATTCAAAAGAAATAAGGAATGATCATTCATAGATTGAGTATATCCCTTGGAAATAAAAAAGGATGAGAATTTGGAAAACCACTCCTTGTTGGCTTGCTTAAGACCATATAAAGCCTTTTTTAATTTACAAACTTCTCCTGGTTGAATAGAAGTCAATCTAGGAGGAGTAACCATGTATACATCTTCTTTCAGCTCTCCATGTAAGAAGGCATTATTTATGTCTAACTATTTCAGTTCTTAGTTATATATAGAAGCTAGAGAAAGAAGCAACCTTATGATAGTCATCTTTGCTACTAGAGAAAAAAATCAAGATAGTCAATGCCCTCTATTTTTGTGTATCCCTTCACCACTAATCTTGATTTATACCTTTCAACAGCCCCATCGGTCTTATACTTTATTTTGAATACCCATTTGCAATCTGTGACAGTTTTGCAGTCTCCCATGTTTTATTTGAATCCAAAGCATATATCTCATATTATATAACGTTTATCCAACAGTCATGTTTCGCAGCTCCAAAATAAGTGTTTGGCTTAACATGTGAAGAAAGTGACATAACAAAATATTTATAAGAAGGTGATAATTTATTATACGACAAAACATAATTCAAAGGATATTTAACTCTAAAAGGTGTATTGGAAACATTGATATTACAATGATAATCCTATAGATAGTCAAGTGGTCTTTTTGTTCTGATATTCATTCGAATCGACTATGTTGTTTTATGATTTTCATTGAGATTTTGGTCTCTATGGGAACAAACTTCTTCTAGAACCTAAATGGATTCATGGTCACTATTAACATTATCATAGGGTGCAAAAATGACTTGTGATGGCTGACTCAAAAGAGGTTCATCTCCTGATTCATGGTCATTATTATTATTATTATTAACATTATCATAGGATGGAAAAATGACTTGTGATGGCTGAATCAAAACAGACTAATCTTTTGTAAAATGACCTTGATCATGAATGTTTGGACTGTCAGTTTCATTGCTAGTATCCCCAATTTTTTTATATGGAAAAACATGTTCATCGAAGACAACATCCCTAGACACAAAAAATTCTCTTGATTGAATATTCAACAAAATATATCCTTTTGTCCCCCTTTTAAAACCAATAAAAACACATTTTGGTGTCTTTGGATCAAATTTACTTTTATTTGCTGACAAAGTGCTAGTATAACATAAAGATCCAAACACCTTTAATTGATTAAAATGTGGTGGAGTTTTGTAAAGCATTTCATGAGGAGAAAAATCATTTAAAACAAATGTAGAAAACATATTTATAATATGCGCAACATGTATCATGAAATATGACCAATAAATTTTGGGTAGATGAGATTGTATCATGAGAGCTCTTGCTACATTTATTAAATGACCATGTTTCCTTTCAACTATACTATTTTGTTGTGGAATATTGACATGTGAAGTTTGATGTATTATTCCTTTGTCGATAAAAAAAGTTAGTCATGAAAAATTTGTCCAATTATCAATTCTTATTACTTTTATTGTTGTCTCAAATTGTGTACAAAAATTTCCAAAATCTTAACAACTTTAGATTTTTGTTTTAAAGGAAAAACCCATGTGTATCTTGAATAATCATCAACTATGGTCAAGAAATATTTATGACCATGAATTGATGATATTGAGTATGGTCCCCACACATCAACATGAATCAAATCAAAATATTTTTTAGATTTAGATGCACTAACAGGAAAGGAAAGTTTTTTTTTTTACTTTGCAAAATGACAAACATCACAAATAAAATATTTGTTATATTTAACAAAAGGAAATTTATTTTTGATAACATCAATAGATTTGTTTGAAGCATGCCCAAACCAAAAATGTTAAAGGGTTTCAAGATCACTAGCAATAAAATTGACGGTATTGGTGTTATGTGGAGATTTAACATGTTTGATTTGAAATTTTTGATGAGAAGGGACCCTGAGTACATAAAGTTTGTCTTGCGTCTCAATTGAACCAATCATTTTTCAAAGAGCTCTTTTCTTGAATGTGACCATCACTAGAGTCAAATGTAATCACACATGATAAATTATCAATCAATTTTGCTACTGAAAGAAGATTAAAAGCGAAATTAGGAATATACATAACATTATCTATGGCAAAATTTTGATTCAAAAAACACTTCTAGAGTAATTGGCAATGACTTGATTTCCATTTGGTAATTTAATACTGATAGGATTAATTTGATTATATGAAGTGAAATGAGTGAAGGATGAACAAATGTGGTTAGTATAACCACTATAAAGAAACCAATAACTAAAAGAACAAAGAAATGTGTTACCAATGTTTGTTGTCATGTTGAAAGAAATAACATAGATTTGATTAGAAGCATTGTCACTAGATTTAGACTGTTGTAAAAGGGCTAACAATGTTTGATATTGGTCAAGAGTAAAGCCAATTTGTTAATAATATAATTCTGACATTGAACCTTCATGATTCTACTGGTTATTATTACAATCTGCTTTCTGATTTTTAAACTTGAACTGAGGTGGAAAACTATATTTTCTATAAGATGTATCAATCATATGTCTCATCTTTCCATAGTGACTGCAAACTTTCGAAGTATCGTATTTCATAACTTCTTCTACTACTAGTATTAATCATTTCCTTGTATTGATCACCAAAAATAAATTTGTCTTTCTTATTGTGTACCGAGATAACAAATCATATTCAAAGATGATAACGGGTATCGTGAGAGATCATCAATTTCAACCATGAGAAAATGTAGCCATCAGAGCTATGAAATGAGTGCTCTGATACCATATTATGGATTATGGAATAAATACCTTATTATAAAATAAAGAGATAAACAAAAATAAACAAAAGATATGAGAATGAAAATATTCTTTTTGTTTTCCTATAGAGAGCAAAAGCAAAGGGTTAAATGTATATAAGTAATGCACTCATCATAAGTATAGCTAAAGAAAAATAAATAAATAAAAATATTACAGACTGATTTTGTTATAAAAATAAAATAAATAGAATTGATGACAATTTGATTTTATCATAAAGTCAAAATCACATAATTGACATTATTTTTCTTCTAGAAGCCTTGTATCCATATCCTGGGTTTGTTATCTTTGTATTATTTGATTATTTGTCAAGTGTTAAAATAATTTTTTGATTCTAATAAAATAATTATTTAGCTTCTTATTTTATCTATTTTTTCTTCATCTAATAATATAAATCACTACAAAAAAAATAAAAATTACTAACGAGACAAATCCATCGAAAACACCTAAAATCTGTCTGTAAATTGATTATATGTAAATTTATTGACAGATTTCTGAGTCTATCGGTAATTATCGACGGATTTCTGAGTCCGTCGGTAATTATTGACGGATGTAAGGTAAATTTGTCGATAAATTTAACGATACATGATATCCGTCGATAAAATTTCATCGATAATTTAACTTTTTCTTGAAGTGAATATGTACATAAATTAGTTTAAAATTAAAGAAATATTATTAATAAAAGAGAAATTAATGCAATATAAAACTATATCCAACCTTTCATTCCTTCATGTTGTATTAATTCATATATAGCTTTGCGACTTTGACACCAAAATGATGCAATCTTTCCTATAAATTATTAAAATATTTTATTATGTATTCGGTTAAGTTGTTGTGACGGATACAACTTCAAATAAAAGAAGTCATGTTTTTAATAGACGACTTCAAAATAAAGTCATACTTATGATAAATGACTTCAAGTTTTGATAAAAATTGAAATTGTACCTACAAAGTACATCTTTAGTCAAAAAAATATGTCATTGAAATCATCTAAACGGAGGATGACTTTAATTAGTGAAGTCATGCTCAACATTGACAACTTTTATATAATTATTTTACACTGAAGTTGTGATCTACATGTAAGACGTCTCTTACCTCTTATTTACCAAAATCGAGTTGTAAAATTGAAGAACATATATACTTTTTTTTCTTGTTTTTCATGTGTATGTGAGATTTGGTCTTTCCTTAATAGTTCTAGTCAATTTTAGTTATGCAAACGACTTCCTATAATATTGTGACCTCTCAGAGAAATAATTTGAATTAATTGAGAATAAAAAAAATACATTGTTTTTAATGAAGCGAAAGAAATGTTGTGTTTTGAATTAATTGAGAATAAAAAAAATACATTGTTTTTAATTAAGCGAAAACAATGTTGTGTTTATATGTTATTTGTTTTCACTAACACAAATTGAAATAATTTTCAAAACAATTTGTTAAAGATTTGAAGCAAAAACAAATCAAAAGATGATAAATTTAAGTCTTGGGATTTTTTAGCAACGAGGACTAAAAAGATGATATTTTAAAATGTTACAAAAACCAAAATCAACTATATAGAACAGATTTAAAAGTTATATAAAGGAATTGAAACTAATTTTTTTGTTTACACTAGTGTGTTTAAATATACTAAATGTCTAGTATATTTGAACACACTAGACGATCTAATGTGTTTAAATATACTAGACGATCTAATATGTTTAAATATACTAGACCAGTTAATCTGTTTAAACACATTAGATGATATAGTGATTTTAAACATACTAGACGGTATAGTATGTTATTACGTTTTAAAAATGAAATCACAAATGTTATTTTGAACATCTATTATCGTTTATTTCACTATATATGTCTATATATAAATTTTATCATATATAAGGTTTATCTTGAACTATTATTTTCAAAGTTACCTTAAAAGTGAAATTGTTATTTTTTTTGTTTTTGTTGTCATTGTTGCCTTTGCAACATACTCCTTTTTCGTTGCTGTGCAAAATTCATATCAACTCTAATATTTTCTATTTGGCTATTGTCCTTATAAAATTAAACTCATGTATATGTTAAACGACTTTAAGTGTCCTATTTATTTTAAAGGTTTAGTCTTTAATATTTTTTATATGCAAATATAAATTGTGAAAATAAAATTTCATATTGTGAGATTAGATAATAAATAAGAGTACTAAGTATTTTATATATATATTAGAAGTAAATAAGATATATTAAAAATATAAAAAGTAATAATATATTAGAAGATTTAACAAAAGTAAACAATATAATAGTATATTTATTCAATTAGATGAATCTTATTTAAAATAGTGCATAATCTAGTATTGAAGATTATAAGTAAGAATACTCATCAAACAAAAATGAAAATAATGATCAAAATAAATTTTTGGTCAAAACACTATATAATCGCAATTGGTCTACAAATCTAAGACAATCAAAATTATAAAATACTCTATTCGACTTTCAATCTTTTAATTTCTCAATCTATTATTAGTTCAATTAAAAATAGAGTTTTTCAATATTATTAATCCAAGTAGAAGGAGTATGAAAGTTGGACAAGTTCAACAAATAATTGGTATTAAACTAATTCTGAAATTAAAATTATTAAAATTGAGATTTTAATTATAAAATTATAAAATTGTATATATTATTTACGATTCTAATCCTACACATGATGATGATGCAACAAAATTTTAATATCATCTAATAAATAAAATTATAAAAATATCTGAATTTCTTTTTTTTTCCAAATTTTCTGTTACACCAATCAACTCTTCATCTTTTTAGATAAATGAACCAGGTGTTAGATAAAACTAGGTATTAAAAGTTGATCACCTCTAGCTTGGGTGATCAAATCAAATTTTAATTTGCCACTCTTTTATGTCACGCTTAAAATGTTTTATGCTTACTCGAAATGTTTCTTACAAACTTAGCCTTCAACTTATCTCTCTTCTCATCATACAGTATTTAAAATGTTTTTTTTTTCATTCTTTATTTAAATTTGTTTTTATGTTATTTTTAATTAATATTTTTTAAAATTTTACAGATAAATATAGAAAATTAATCATCTATTTTTTATTTAAAATTTTGCTTATGATTAAAAATATAAATATATTATGAACTTAATTTTCAAGTATTATTACAACTTTTGCACTGTTTAATTTAAGTATTAAAAATAAAATATCTTAGATATATGACTGGTAAGGTAATCATTATAAAAAATAACAATATATATATATAGGACTAAGTCATGTATATTTTAAAAAGCATAGTCATTGTTTTCCATGCTGCCCATCTGCCTGTCTTTTCCAAATGATAGCATCTTGAAAGGACAAATAGTGTCTAGAGGATACCTATTTCATGTGACGAGGATACCTAACACTTTTTTGTGTGCATGTGAAGAATTTATAAGTTTAAATTAGTAAGACTATAATAGACTTTAAATACCCAAACGATGCTATAGAATATAATCGATATATTTATATCAATTATATAAAATAAACGTGTATATTTGTGAAATATAAATGTAATCTTTGCCAATTTAATTAACATTTTTTCACACTCTGATTTGCTAGTTATATGTGTAATTAAAATTATACCCTTTTAAGATAAATGCTTACTTTTATATATATATAAACAGTCCTAATCGATATTTATAAAAATAATATTTTTATAACCTTTTAGACATTAATATTATTTTAATTAGTATTTATTTCAAAAACTAGAAAATAAAAATAATTTTAAAAAGTTTAGGAATATTTATTAAAATGGGTTATTCAATTATCCAAATCAACTCAATCCCAGACTAATTAAACTGGATTTAGTTTTATTTATAATTGAATCAAATTCAACCAATTTAAATTAACTTACTCTTATGTTGAGTTTAATATAAATAACTTCAAATTTAGTTTACTTATATAATGAACAAATTGTGTCATTTTTTCTTTTACATAATAACTTTTAATAAACTAGATTTAAATTTTTCACAAAATTAACTAAACTCGATTTAATCTGCGTATACATTATATCATATGTGTGAATAAAAAATTAACTAACGAGTCAACTAGTTTAGAGTATTTTAAAAAATATGTTAGAACTTTAATAATTTCGCAATTTAAGATACTGATTGCAAATTACACTATGAAAAACAGAAATTAAATTAATACATCTTTTTTAATTAATAATGGTATATCAATGAAGTAATTCTATTTTTTATTATATAATTATTTTTACGTTATTAAAACATTATTATTATTAATATTAAAATTAACTTAATTTCAGAATAATGATGTATTATTTACTGTAAAGATCTGGTTATCCAGAAAAAACAAATACCCTTACAATTATTATTAAAAGTTATTATTATTATTATTATTATTATTATTATTATTATTATCGTCGTTTGTCCGCAACAATAACATAAATGGAACAAAAGAAGAGGAAACAATTGTAAATAGTTTAAGTAAGACATGTTTTATTACTTTCTCTTGATTCCTTACGCGACTATTTGAGAAGGTGTGCTATCTCTCTCAAACTGTACTTTTTCTTGTTTCAAACTTCACTTTTTCCTGTTGCAAAATCATACTTCAAGTCCAATCAAATTATACAACATATTTACGTCAAATCTGAAATATCGAGATTGGAAATAGGATCACGTCGTGTTAAATGAAATTTATTATAATAAAACTTATCATTCGTTATGTAAACTCTGTTAATTTATATTTATATCTTTGTATTATCGTAAAGAGATCAAGATAAATGTTCAAGATTATTTTCGACCTTAATCCATTCATTGCAAATTATCCATTTTACTTGGCCTGTTGTTCAAATTCTTTTTTGAAAAAAAAAAAGTACATTTTATTAAATAATTATTTCTTGTTGTTTCTAATATACTTGGAAAAATTCATTATATATATATATATATATATATATA
>Ga0209489_101802_pt1 | contig 44030 bp, 20 predicted proteins | sample SiratrowhiteBW_FD_187527 | JGI IMG/M metagenome (GOLD analysis project Ga0209489, IMG submission 187527) | Root nodule microbial communities of legume samples collected from California, USA - Siratro white BW (SPAdes) (version 2) | ecosystem: Host-associated > Plants > Roots > Nodule | place... | reverse complement strand
TTTTTTTTTTTTTTTTTTTAATGTAACAAGAACTAAATCACTAACTACCTAAAAATTCTAAACTCATAGTTACTCGGATCTCACTGCTTAATATTTGATATTAGTAAGAGACAATCCAAATCCAATATATTGAGTTTTCAGTTATTTCAAATCAAAGAAATTAACGTCCAAATAGAAATATCAGATTATATTTAATGTAAAATATTATTAATAATATTGTAATTATCATTATAAAACATTCAAAATTAGCTTTTAGAAGTGGCTTTATCTGTCATTTTGTCTACACTTCACTTTCGTATTTACATATATGCGTAGAAAAATTTACCTCAAAATTACTTACATACATATTTCGTTATTTCATTTTAACGTTTACTGAAACCTTTTCTGAAAAATATCTCATTTAATGATTTTAATGTTATTTCTAACTTCAAAGAAGCCCATGAGAAATGTATGGGCCATGTTACCATGTAACGCTCTTCATTGTTTAAAAATTAATTAGATATATCATTAATTACATAATAAAATAAATCTCATCCATCGAAAGCTCACTCTCGCCCAGAAAACTTAAGAGCGTAGCTTCAATGGGCTCAACAGGGCCAATTGTAAGGAGAGGACGACAAATAGGCTGGTTCTTCCTGCACCTCCATAATTTTATGCACCCTCATACTTTCAAAAATACCAAAATTACCCTTTTAAATTTGTGATTATTTGTATTTCACATTTGTATTCTTTGTGATTTTTATACAAAAAATTGTATTTTATAGTACATAATTTGAAATATAAAAATATAGAATCTAATCTTTATATTTTAAATTATGCAATTTCAAATACAAATATTTAGAATCTAATTTTTATATTTTAGATTATAAATTTAGAAGGAGGTAAGTGGATTTTTTTTCATTAAGAATAAAACGGTAAATTCATTCCTTTTTGAAGGTGTAGGACAAATATTGGATATGCATTGACCCAAAAAATTTCGGGATCTGTTTATCGGTTGTGGACCAAAACAAAAACAAAGGACTCGACGCAAGACGGTTTCTTTCTCCACCTCCATAAATTCTTAAATTTCTAAAATTAATCTTTTTAAAATCAACACTTTGGAATTCCAAAATATATGAAAGTGGAGGAAGAAGTGATGAAGATAGCGGAAGAAGCCGTCTCAACGCAATTGTTCAGAAAACAGATTGTTAATACAATAATAAAAATCTGACTGCTTCTTCCTGCACCTCCATATCATGTTCCTGCACCTCCATAGTTTAGGCAAATTTACCATTTAACCTTTTTTAAAACATATCATATCCCACAATATCCTCCACCACCCTTTACATTCTTTCTTTCTCAACTTTGCCTGCACCCTGTTCTCACGCCGCTGCACCCCATTCGATAGCGGCTGCACCTCCCCCTCCACCTCCACCTCCACTCTCAGTGCTTGTATCCCAGTTTGCCAATGCATATCTACATTGAGTGCACCGTAGTTACTTAGTTGTTAGCTTGGTTCTCCATTCACGGTTCGTGAAAACCGTAACCCACAAACTTCAACTTCCATCATTTTGGCACCCATTCAAGCAATTGAAAGGAAGGTAAGCATCATTGTAAGTTTAATTTTAGATTGTAGACGTAGTTGTGGTGGATTGGTGGCGGAGGACGGTGGTGGATTGGTGGCGGAGGACGGTGGTGGTCCAATTTTTTTTTATTGTCAAACTGTTCTACGGTTTGTAGAAACCGTAGGTAATTCAAATTTTCTCTTCTGCGGTTTGTACAAACCGTAGAACAGTAGATTTTTTTTTTCTATTCTGTGGTTTATACAAGCCGCAGAAGAAAAAAAATTTGCTACTGTTCTACGGTTTGTACAAACCGCAGAACAGAAAAAAAATGTTCTACGGTTTGTAGAAACCGTAGAAGCAATTGCATTTTTTTCAATTCTTACAACTTCTACAAACCGTAGACAAAAAAATGTTCTACGGTTTGTAAAAGCCGTAAGTAGTAAAAAAAATGCAAATGCTTCTACGGTTTCTACAAACCGTAATGTCTATTACTTCTACGGTTTCTACAAAACGTAGAGTTCTCTTATACACCTATGCACTTACGGTTTGTACAAACCATAAGCTCTTACGAATGTTAAAATAACTACAGTTTGTATAATCCGTAAGAGGCATAAATCTTGTTTTTAAACTTACGGCTTACAGAATCCGTAAATATTAAACTTCTACGGTTTCTACAATCCGTGGAAATAAAAAAAAATGAATAACAGATACCTCGACGAAGACGACGGTGGTTGTTTTTCAGCCACCCACAACCACCGACGGCCACCCAAAGTGTCTTCAACCCCCCACTCCAACACTGTAGGAACCTTTGCGACACCTTTCACCGCTGTTCAGAAATGCACCGCACCCCTTTCATGGAAAACCTTCTTTTATAGCTGGAGGGATAATTTTGTAATTTACTCATGTCTATTATTAAAATTTTGAAAATTATGGAGGTGCAGGAAGATGATATGGAGGTGCAGGAAGAAGCAGTCTAAAAACCTTCTTTTACAGCGAGTTGGGCTTGGGCTGGGCCATAGGAGACTTTTCTTCTTCTTTTTTTTCTCCTCGACACCTTTTACAAGGACTAAATTTGAGATGAAGCGAGATACTTTATTGTTTTCATTTCTATACTTTTTAACAAATTGATTACGAAATCTTTCAAAATTTTATTTTTCCTTTTTCCAAATTCCTCCAATGTTGAAGACTCTAAAAGTATTAAGTGAAGAGGAATCATTTACATCCTCTTCTCTCTTAAAAATGAAATATAAGAGGAATTTTTTAAAAAATTATTTCTTCAAAACCAAACATTATGTTAAACAAATATTAGGTTGAGTTTTGTATATAAAAAATAGTGTTGATAAAAGACATTTCACAAACATACTTTTCAACTTATATGATTTATTAGAAAAAGCTGGTAATTACTTTTCAGTTAAAAAAAAAACTATTTCTAATTGATCAAGTAATTAAAAATTTAATACCTTCCCTTGTAGAATAACTTGTACTTTCTCCAAATGAAAAAAGTTGAATAATTAGATTTTTAGTGATGGAATGATTGTACTTTGTAATAACCCATTTGCCATTTAATGGGATTGGGTTAAGATTTTGACTTTTGCTCTTCCCACTAAAATGGTAGAGTATGGGCTTGTGATTAGGCCAACCATGCTATTCCAAATATAGGATTATCATAACTAAAAACATAATACTCCATAATGGGCTTATCAAATTATGTGACTCTCTTTTTCTTGAAATGTATGATTTACATCTAATTGCATGCTTTAACATCCAATTATTAAAGCATGCCCTAATAAAATAAAATAAGGTTCTATTCATGGTGAAAGTAAATGGAAGATGATAAAGAAAAGTTTTTTACTCACATGAGAGACAAGGTTGTTTTTAAACCAAACATTATGAAAAAAAAAATACTAGAATCTATCTAATCCAAAGGTACACTACACGTTTGTACTATTATTTTATTAAAATGCAGTTTTCATGAAAAGAACACAAAATTTTAAAATGATACAAAAAAGTTGAAGAGAGCCAATTGCGGTGATGAAACACACTAGTAGTATAAATATTTTATATGTATGTAACTAAAATGGTTTCTGTTTAGTTTAAAAAAATGCCAAATTAAGTATATCACAAGCAACCCTAGTGGAACCAAATTAAGTATATGGTTTTTGTATTATTTTCTTGATTGCATCTGCATAATTCATAGTTGACTAAACACATATTGCCAATCAAATGTTGACCATCCAGAAAAGTTGTCTGCCCAGAACGAAACTAGTGTATACCAAGGGACACAAATAACATGTGAGATCATATGTTAAAATCCATGTCACTTCATTTGGTCAAAACCCATGTCACAAAACAATTTGCAAGTTAATTAAATTAAATTAACTATGTTTTCAAACTGTTGTTTGGTTCCTGGGTTTGAACAATTCCAACTTGAATTTCAATCCAACCGAATCAGTCAACCTCAAGACCAGAGAAGGGTTTTTGATGTCTTCAAGTATATTCCTTGTCTTACAACATAGTTTATTCATGAAATTCTTATGACAGCTTTGGTCATTAATCATGGTATTATATATGAAGTTGCTGCCAATATTGTAGCCACAAAGAAATTGAAGAGAATTTAGTAGAAAGAATAATGGCTATCATTTTAACATGAATTATTGCATTTTAGTATTCATTGATTGCTGGAAAAGGAAGTTGAAGTCTCTGTTTCTCAATTTAGAAGTAGTTCACAAAATTGTTAGTCCTTGTGGGTGAATCAATAATTAACTGAAAGAATTATAATCAAAATTCATAACCACCAAACCCACTTGTCTTAATTAATATATATATATATATATATATGTATGTATGTATGTATGGAATAGTTTTTTAATTTTTATTTTTGGTTTTGTATGACGAACTCCTTTAGGTATATATGATTCAAATTGTTTGAAGTGAGTGTGGATAGAGAGAGAGAGAGATTTCAATGTTCAAGTGGATCAGATTTAAGAGTGTAGTAAAAAAAACAAAATAGATGTTTACCTACCTATTATAACTTGACCCTACTGAAACAATTATTGTATTTTATAGACTTTTTATGTCCACTAATCACAATCATAATATAGCTGAATTATTTCATAGTCACCTTGCTTTCACCATATATATGGTATTTATGGGAAGAAAGACTTTCTTGAAGAAGACCTAAATATTTGAAATCAATTTATAGTGCAGAAAGAATGACCCAAAGTGAATCTTCATCCAATGGGTGTGATATTAATATGAACTATTTTGTAAATAGTTCGATTTTATTAATATGAACTAAATTAGTTACCTTTTCTAATCATTATAGATTAAGTAATTAAGCATTTATATGATAAAAAAATTAAATATTAACGTATACTATAAACCTTTTTATTATTTATTGTTATTCTCTTACTACTTTAACATCTAGAAAATTTATCTACACATGTCTAAATCTTCATTATATCCAAATTCCGAGTGTGTTAATAAGTTTGACTATCTATATATGTGCAGTTTGTTTAACTAACTAGCAGATAAGATAGTTGATAGTTAAAAAGTTAAATTATTGGATTATAAATGTTTAACAATAAATTTATTGATAAATATAAAATGCTATAAAAGATATAATTTCATATTATATAAATAAATTTATGCTTACAGATATATCATTATATAATTTTAATTTTTTAAATAATTAAATTGTTATTAAACTTTTCAGTGCTTCTATCGATTTTTTAAAAGTTCTATATATATTTTTATTTGAATAAGTTATTCTATTTTAATGAATTGATGAGTATTAATCAAATTTAGTTTTTATTTATTTTTTTATAAATTAATTTTTTATTTCTTAATTTAAAATACTGCTACAATAAATTTCTCTTTTACCGTATTCATTGTGTAATTGTCAGATAGTGTCATGTAATGAAATATTTGTTACTTTAATTTTTAATATTAAATCTTTCTTTAATTTGAATTGTATGGAAAAAAAAAATTTACTCAATAAATACTAAAAATAATACAATAGTTAACTGTGTCTATAAGATTACAAAAATACTATAAGTAAGATAAAACTAAAGATAATAAAATAATGAATTAAAATATAAGAAATATTATTAGAAGAAAATTAAATAAGTTACAAGATATAAACTAGATGAAGTACTTTATAGCTTATAAACTAGAAATTTCCAAAATACACTACTTTTAGATACTTATCAAACTCTTTTATATTAGTCAAACTAGTTTAAAAGCTAATCAAATAAGTTACTATCCAAATTATTGGCCTTATCATTCAAATATTGGATTTTTTTAACGAAATATTGTTCAAGTTAGTGTAAGTATTTTGAAAAATAAATACAAAAATGTTTATAATTTATATATTTTTCATCAAACTTAATTTTAGTTTATATTCTTTGAAATAAATAAATTAGTCCTTAAACATATTGAAAACATTTGAATTGAAATTCTTATGAGTTGAATATAATATTTAACAATAATGTTTTACCCTGAAAAGTTTAAAATAGAAACTAAATTAAACTTCTTTTCAAATATTTTGGGAACTAATTCATTGATTTGAAGAATAGAGGCTAAAAACCTAGTTTGTAAAAATATAGGAACTCAAGACACATTTTCCTTACATAAATTTATACCGTCAATAAAATTGTATAAATGACACCTTTTAACAATTGAATACTTGACATATAATTTAGATACTCGTATATAAGTAGTTTACTAATAAATATTAGTTAAATTTTAAATAATATGTTGTATGCATGTAAAATAAAATTGATACCATATGTCAGTTAGTGTTTGAACTGAATGGTGGTCTATCTTGAGAAACTGTTTCAATCTAATAAATAAACTGATAACTTGTTATTCAAGGTGGAGGCCTTAACAAGTTACACCTTTAAAATATTTTAATAAACTAAAGCATGATTTAATTATCAATATATTACTTTCAAAAAAATTAAGTAACGACATATCAACTACTATGGGGAGCGGCATATTCTTATTTTTTTTAAAAAATAAAGATGCTAACATGTTAATAGATCACAATTTTAAAAGTACTTTTAAGAAAATCAAATTATATTTTACTAACATGTGCATTTGGAAAAAAAAAAAATAGAGAGAATATCAACAAATTTATTTGGAACCTTTATTTTTCTTCACTCGCAAATTCTGCAGATTAAAGTCCATCTTGAAACATTAAATAAGATTCAAGATTCTTGGACCAACTTGGCTTCTTTCTTTTCATTTCAACTTCAATTAATGGTCGTTCACACATGTCTCCCACCCTATCACTTTCTATATTTTTTCCCAAATATTTTGAATTTTGGTTTGGAATTTCAGTCCAAGTAGTCGGTGTTAGAGAGGAATAAACCCTAGATAACCTTAATTTACCATTCATTGTCTCTTTCCTTTGAATTTTTATACAAAGATCCCATCTTGACCAAATCATCAAACTACAATTAATCATCAAATAATGACAAGTGCTCCATGTTGTCTAGTTATATTAAAATTGTGCACAAACACTTCACCACGCAAGTGACAGGAAATTTGAAGGAAACCTCATCGTCTTTGTTAATATGGATAATGATTTTATTTCCACAAAAAATTCAAACACAAACTACATATGTATAAACCAAAACTAGGGACTTTGAGAAAGTAGACGGGACAGAATTGTGTAAAATATATGAAGAGGTATTTCTTTGTTTATGCTAGTTTTCTAGTAACATGTTCAGAAGTTTAAATATATAAGAGTGTGTCTGACACTTTTTTTTAAACTGATATTTGTCGGATAAATTTTACCTGTTTTGTAATTTTTAATTTCTTTCTATTAACATGTGGATATCTTTCTCATACAACTTGATAGTGGGTAAGAAAGTGTAACAAATTCTTATGAAACACTTCATAAAACTTTAATCATAAAATAAAATCAAAAACATCAACTTATACAATAAATATTACATCTTCATGTGAATCTTTGTTTTGGCAAGATATTGAACGTAAGTACTACTTGAGCTCAATATAGTTAAATTTAAGAATTATTTGAAACTCAAAACTCAACATTATGTTTTTATTAAGATTCTATCTTGAGATGAGATTCAAGAGACAAAGACATATGACGGCAAATTAATACTTGAACATCTCTTTAATATTATATAAATATAACTTTTGCTTTAACTTATTTAATAAATTTGTTAACATTTCATTATCTTATTTTTACAAGAAAAAAATTATTTAGAGATCAATTTTTAACTACCAAATGAAATGATTGCTAATTATGACCAAAATAACCATCAAATTAGATTTTAGTTGTTAAATAACTACAAAATAAGTAATGATTAAATTTAGTGACCAATTAAGTCAAGATAATAGGTATCTAACATTAGTTATACCAAGGTTTTAGTAACCTATATTATTAAATTTTAAATTAGTCTCTAACTTAATTAGATGCCAATTTAGACGCAAGTAGTAATTGATAATGCTCCAGATGTTGTTTCTTGAGTGCCTCTACCCTATAAAGGTTCGATTGGTGGGTGAAGCTTCTTTTTTAGTTGTGCCAAAACATTTGGTCATGTTACCCTCAGCACATATAAAGGTATTAGGTTATGTCTTCTTTTGTTTATTTTTTATTCTTATAATTCTAACAATGTTTAACTCATTTTTATCCTTTGTTCACAATTTTTTTCATCATGATAAGCAAGTTAAGAGAGAACATATTATTGACAATGAAGATGACGATGAGATGATAGAAACTGAAGGTGATCTCACAACTTAGCTCCTAACCATATTACTAAGGTTGAGGAGGGAACTCATAATGAAACATAAGATTTTGTAGAGTTGACACATACGTTGTTTTTATGTATATTTCTTTACCAAACGCAATAGAGATTATTAGAGAAACTTTCATTACTAAACATTCCAGTTATACAACTTTGAATCATATAAGTAATATTTTCATTTTTCTTTTCTAACATTATAACAATTACATTAAGCCAATAATTTCTTTGTGTTAGGTACATTAACAATTTCAATATGAAGTAAGGAAAATTCAAAGTATATGAATTTGTTGAGCTTCATTCTATTCAAAAGTTTGGAAATACGAAAATACAGATCCAACAATATTTACAAACATAGATGAATGACTCACAAAAACATATATATATATATATATATATATATATATATATGGCTACACACAAAGATGACTTGGTTTTCAATACTTGTTTATTTTTTATTATGCTACTTATATAACTAACTTTTCTGTCATTGCATGTATGTCTCATTGGCAGTTAATTATCATTATATCTAATGATTATGTTGAGGGGTGGCTTTGATCGTTGCACAAAAATTTTCGAATGAAATCAAAAGATTATTACAAGAATAACTTTAATATTTTTTATTATATTTTAAAGCATAAATATATATTCATTTAAATATATATTTACAGTAATTAGAATCGTGACTAAAACAAATAGGTTAAGTGAAAGAAGCATAACAAAATCATTGCAACTCATTTACCTTAAGATTAGTCAATTTTTTAGTTCACACACTAATTACTTTATTTATAAACTTTTCAAATAGTAGTGTGATTTGTTTCTAATTTTAGTGTAATAAACAAAATGACTCATTATGTATTGGATAAGAATGTGAGTATTATTGATTCCTAATTAGAGATAACCTATTTCAACATTTGGTTAAGTTTAGATTTATTTTTATGAGTATTTAATAATAACATAGAGTCAAATTTTTTAGTTCTTTCAAGATCGATTCCCATTGTTTCAAGTTGGTATGTTAATCATAAGGTAATAATGGCCATGCTATCTTTTCCAACATAAATAGTCTATTTAGTTTTATTCTACTTTTTAGGTACTTTAGGTTAAATTAAATATATTTCTTGAAGCTTGAAGTATATTTTTTTTTATATTATATATCTAGATTAGTGAATACCTATATGTATCATTGTTTTTCTGTATTACATGTTTTGTATTTAAGTGAAAATGACCAAAATATTTAAAAAGTGATAAATTTTTACGTTATAATCAACATAAATAGTGATTGATTGCATGGGTTATGACCATAATCAATGTAAAAATTAGTTAATTTACATCGAATTTGTTAAATATGACATAAAAAATATCAGCTAAAATACTCTTAATTGAAGATTATATATGTCGATCAATATTCATCAGACATAAAATTATCCATTTTTTAGTCAATTAGTGGTGTAATTTGATGTAAAAAAAAATGTTTTTTATGCCACCTTAAACTCTAACATAAAATATCTTAATTTTTTACGTCTCTAGCATCCACATCAATATTTTATGTAACATAATTTGAACTTAAAAATCAAAGCAATAAGCCTTTTCTACTACAGTGACATCACTTGTATGTAAATCTTGTTATATACACATACAACATAAAAAAACTTATACTGTATTTGATTTTTATGTTTGCATGGTAACAAAAAAACCTTTTGTATCTTTTCCTTAGATATTTGCAATCTCATTTCGTTGACCTTCTATATCTCCCTTCAATGAGTTCAAATTTTTAATCATATTGATTTCATCTTTATTCAAATTTTTAATCATATCGATTTCACCTTTATTATTGAATTACTTGATACTTTTAATAACTTACATACTTTCTTTTATTTTATATATATACTTAAATTTGTCTACTTACTCTAATTTGAAACTTTCTACTCAATTAGATTTGTAATATTCCTCAATTATTTTTATTTTTAAGGCTCTTATTCAACTCTAGTTTACTTCTAATATAATAAAAATTTTGTTTGTTATATATATATATATATATATATATATATATATTCGAATTTGGTCTCCTCACTCTGATTTGAAACATTCTACTCAATTAAATCCTTTTATGTATCATCAAACGTACATTTTATTTCTTATTCATTTATCTACAAATATTGTTTATCTAAAAATATGGTTTGTTGCAAATTTATAAGGCTTTTAGATTTGGATCATTTCCACGTGTTTTCTTTTGAGATATAAATGGTTTAATGAATATTATTAATATGATGATTGGGTTCAACCATATCAATTTTATCGACAAATAATTTATTTCAAATGAAAAATTTTTGAACAATAACATCATGTTTAAAAAAGACATCATGGTGTATATTGATTCTGACTCTAACTAATATTTTATATCAGCTAAAGTTACCTCCAATTTAAAAAGTAAAATATTTTATCTCGATTTATTTTATATATGATATTAAAATCGTCACTTTTTATATTTGCATCAATTTATCAACATACAAATAATATAGAATGTTTAAAATAATATACATGTGTGTGTAAATAATCCATATTAGTGGACAGCTTAACAAGAAAATCCCTTAGGTCTTATTAAAGTGCTAACACAATCCTCCATTGTGAGGATATGATTCCTGTCTTACCAATCATATCTTCCGTAATTATCTTAAATTGTTCCTTCTATAGCTTGTGAGAGACATTCATATCTTAGGTTATTTTTGTTAATTCTTTGACAATAAAATAGCAGTGAGTAATTAGTAGTATGATTTAACATTCCTTGCATTATCCGAAAAGGCTATATCACATGTTTTTATTATAAAAAAAACTATTAAATTTATTTATCAAATTACATGATACAAAAGTACCAAGTTGCAAGCCTGTGTGTGCCGTGTTTGGGAAGATATAATAACTGGGACTGAGTTGTTTGGCATTAACTTAACTGAAAGAATAAGCATTAAAAAAAAGCAATATTTGTTATGATATGATATATCATGTGTGACTGGTGTGGTGAATATTAAGCAGGCAAGGTGTAATTTAAAGGTTAAAATACTTCATTTTGCTTCTCGAATCAAATCTTTGGAAAGTAAACAAGAATATTACGAGCCCTGATCGATAATTAATGCTTCTATTTTTTTTTTATGTAGTTGGTTGCACTTTGGTTATGCTCCATGCCTAAAGCACTCTCATTCAAAGAGGGTTCTCTTCTAAAGTAAGATCCCTAGTTTTATTTTTATTTTTCTTCAGTTTTAGTGGGGGAAACGGCTGAACATCATAACAAATCCATGCTTAGGAAACCATATCATGGATGATTTAGCATGTGTGAAAGTTTAGAAAAGGTTAATATTGTTGTTTTTACCCTCAAAACCCTAAAAGCAAGTGATCATAGGATATATCTAGAGCCGACAGAAACACTTCCTAGCTTTTACAAAAGTAAAAACAATGATTGAAATCTTTTAGAAATAATGATATTTGAAAAGAATCAGAACATGAAAATATATATACAACAATTGTAGGACCCGTTTTCACATCTCTAAAATATAGCCACATGTGATTTGTGCTTTCCATATCACAACCTATTTTAATACGCAGGTCAAAAAGAAAGTGGCATGCATAGGAGATGAGATCTATCATCAACTCATTAGTGCAAAACCCTAAAAAAGCAAAGTTTATCATAGCACAGGGATGTCTATTGTTGAACATATTCTCCATTCTTAGACCAATTTTGCCATTAAAAAATTGTGCATATGGAGAAAAGGATAGAAATCAATCATCTTTGTCGTCCTCCCCAACCCTCAAAAGCCGATTGATCAGAAATCAGAGTATGGCTTCCCGAATCCAATAATATTATGAGATATATATGAGATGTGTTGTTTAAATCCAAGTGGGGTTAGGTCCCCTTCAAGAACAAGTCCACCAAACTATATATATGCTTAAACATTCATTTTCAAAGATTAAGGTAACCCATTTGTGTTTGTATCCTTGTAACTATTGATTGGTTGTGTTGCATTTTATTATTGGACAATGACATCATTGAGCTAAAAAAGTTTGGAATTTTGTTGCCACAATATGAGGCACAGTGCATTCCTTCCTTCTCACTAAGATAGCTCTAGATCTTATTCCCTTAATGGGTCGGGGTTCTTATTCCTAAAAAGATCATAACATAATGGCTTTTGTTTATCATATAAAATCTCTTTAATCATTCCAAACTCTAATCATTGGATGACATTCAATTAATTATTATTATTATTATTCAGTGAGGGAGTCAATTTTCTATTTGATCTAGGAACATTCTGTATATAGTGATGAAAAGGCTTATATCTCAAACTTTAATTAGAAGGAATTGAATATGTGTACCACCACTTCAACTAATTCCTGATTCATATTGAATTGATTATAGACCGTGCATAACTTAATTTAAAATATTTATAATATTCCTAACAGTGTTTAGTTTAAGCGATAAAACTTGATTATACTTATAAAAATCTTGGATTTTAATCTTCCAAACGATAAAATAGATTCTCTGAAAGAACTTTTTCTTCTTAAATGGGCTTTGTTTAGGAGTACTCTTTGTTAGGTTTAAATACAGTATTAAATTCAGTCTAACATGATCCAATTAAAGTGATTTTAGATTAGATTGGATATTTTATTTTAGTTAAAAGATGGTACGTAAATCTTCTTTTATTATCCGTTCTACGCTTTTTGTATTCAAAACTGCTTTTCATATAAATCACAAACTTTGTAAAAGAAAATAAATGAGAGAACAACAACTTTAGTTTAATACAAAATAAATAAAATTATAGACATGTTAAAAACTAATACGTAATCCTAAAAAAATTACATGATGTCATTTTAAAAATAAAGTCCTGAGAAAAGTAACTAAATATTAAGTTTATAACATTAGATATTATAGTAATTGTAGTTAATCTCATAAATATATAAATACACACAAGTTCGGTCTGGAATAGACTATAGTTTCCAAAATTGGATACAATAATATTTTTTATTGGTTTTCAACTTTTTATTTAGGCTGATTAAACTCTTATCTTACAGATATCTTTAATATTTAATATTGAATGAAAAAATAAATATATTTAACATCTCCGAAAACTTAAAAAGATCAATATTTACAATACAAAGCAAGTACATAGTAGTTTCCACATTACATTAAATTGATTTTTAAACATTCTTAGTCCACTGACTTAATTTGGTATTTTTAATAAAATATCTTAGTTGTATTTTAATAAGAATGAGTATAAATTTAATTCAAAAAAATAATAAAATAGAAAGTATTTAATTTATGTAATGGAAATAATATTTTTTTCAAAATTTATTTAATTTTTGAAATTAAATATATATAAATATTTTTTTGAAATTAATAATTGAGTTTAGTGACTTGAACTAAGGGCTTAAATTTAAAATATTGTGATTGAAAAAATATAAAAAATAGTTAATAAAACTTGAAATATTAATCATAAACAAAATCAGTAATAGTTGTATGTATATGGTTAACAAAAACTATACTATATCCGTGGATTTAGAGGAGTTGTGATCAATTTATTTAGATATAATGTCCATCCATGAAGTATCATGATTGTTATTTATTCTTCATCAAAGAAATTTCGAATGGACAAAATAAATTATGTCTTTAATAAAAGAATTGTATGACTAATAAATCAATTTCACAATAGTAGTAACCAAAGCATGAAGAACAAATCAGTTAATTACTAAACTTTCTTTCCTTTCCATCTCATGCTGAAGGAACCCAACAATATCCCTTGGTGTCTTAGTTTTCATCCCCTCAAATCAGCAAAATTCCATAAATCCAAATAACAACAATCCAAACTTACATTTTGCATGAATAATACATTTGTTTAATCCAAACATATTGTAAATTACTGCTGTATATTAAATGTCTCACATATGTTTGAAGGATTATGGATTTTCTTATTTTAAACATTTGTATTTAAGATACTCCTTAATAAATTTTTATTTATTGTTATAATGGTATAAAAATAATACTTTTGAATTATAAAACTTAATGAAAAATATTGTATTAAAGACGTGGGTCTCTATGTATAAAAGATTATATTACTCTGTAATTAGAAATTTGCTATTGTATGTAGACTTTATATTAAGAATACATCTTCGACAGATAGAGTATAAGCTTACTTTTATAATTATAATCGAAATAGAGATGTCGGCGCGCTATTTGCAGTTTTAATGCTTTGTTATACTTTTATTGCATTAAAATAAAATAAAATAAACTGTTGTATTATTTTAAAAATAAATCTTAAAAAATTTAAAATAAAGAAAACAGAATAATTAATGTAAACAAAACTTCAAGAAAAGAAGATATATAATTGTTACAGATAGTTATATAAGTACTTTTATGTTAAAAGAATATAATAATTATATCAAAACATTTAAAAACATATGTACAGCATGGAAATAATAAAAATATTTTTTTATTATTATTATAGATAAAATATCAATAATCAAAATATAACCACAATATAATAATAACGATTTTCATGTATGTTATGGTCTGAACGCAATTCTTGTATTCTCTCTATTTCTTAAACTTGTCTGCGCCGTCAAGTTACAAAACCTAAAAAAAACATTGGCCATGTGATCAGCTAAAGTTCAACAAGAACAGTTTTGACATTTTACGTTAATTTGTATATTATTGAGCAAACTTTTATTCATTTAATATCATAAAACCCTGCGTTTCCGTCAAGTTCTAAAGCATCTTAAGTGAAAATCATCGAAACTATGTGATTAAGATTTTTTACAAACTAATGTCACAGCATATACTGGTGTCCCCTAAAATATACACATAAAATCTAAATGCAGTTTCTTAGTAGATTTCTATGTTTGCCACAAGATTCAATTCCACTAGGTTACAAACGTTTAACTCCAAGATGATTTTTTTCCTAGTAATGATTTTAAGTTCGTAAACCATTTATTATTGTCCTCTCAAAGACACTACTGTTTCTCAGCAACCACCAACCGGCATCGAAGAAAGATCCGAGACAAATACCTTAAACATGTAATCTAATTAACCAACACCTTAAACTATGGATTATGCATTGTCAAGTACGGTTCCAAAACAGAGAAAATCATATTCAATTAACTTCATCTAATCAAATGAAGTATACTTTCCACTAATGATATAATCCCTATAAAGAAGGTTTCCTAGAAGCTAGGTGTCTTGTTGCCGGTAAAGACAATATCAGGGCATAATTTGATTAGCTTAATTGTGTAGTCTACACGTTAGTTAAATATTGATTAATCATAATGCTCAGTATTTGGTCCTGAAGTAGACATCACACTTACTTTTTTCGATTAAGAAAGAGCCATATGCTTAAAGTTGATTTGATTTTGAGTAATTAAAAACGTTCAACAAATGCTTAAGGTTCTTTCTTCAGAAATGTTAGTTACGTGCACAAACCTTCCCTAGTATTCTTTTAGATCCAAAAGCTCTCGTGTGAACTGGGAACTTTCGACTTGGTGTGTAGTTTAATTATGCAATAATAATTTGTAGTTTAGTTATAATTTTGATTGATGCATGAATGTATAAGGAGGGAAATATCACCCACTTTCTTAACAACATTATTAGGTCAACCTTAGGAGGTTGGAGACAATGGAATGTTTATTATTTAATGAACATGTCAACATGTCTACATAAATTTATAGGAAAACTAAATATTAAAAATTTCTATATGAAGAAAAAATCAGACAGAATGGTCGTCTACATTTAGTCCATTTAAAATAATTTTTAATAATTGTTTTTCAAAAACTATCAATATATAAAGATTTTTTTCATTATGTGTGACTAATAAGAAATAGTTTGTACTAAAATAACTATTAAAAAATTAATAAACAATTATATTAAAATAAAATTATGTTGCAAGATAAATAATGTTTATAATATTTGTACGTTCTAGTTATAAATTCAACGAGAAAAAAAATAAGGTTTTTAGAATTTTAAAAGAAATTTTAGACGTGATAGTATTTGAGATAGGCCTAAAGATCTTGATTAGCTTCTAAAATTTAGACATTTTAAAACTATATTCGCATAAATTATATATTCAAAATTTTATATTAAATTAATTAATATTTTAAATTTAATTTATGTAAATTAAAATCAATAAAATATATATTTTAAAAATATATTAAAAATAACCTATTTAGTTATCTGAAAAAATTTAACATGAATATTTTTATAATATATAATTCAAATGTTTAATACAAAAATCATTTTTATTAAATTTAGTTTTATGTAACAATGTATTACTATAATTATATATATAATATAAATTAAATTATAATCCAGCCTAAAACTGAAAATTTAAAATGCAAGAAATCTTAAACATATTAGTTTATTGATTTAAGCATTAGTTCGAGTTAAATCTTCCTCCAATCAGAAAAGTAGACATAACATCCTTTTGAATGGACCAATGATAGGTTGATGATATGTAGTTTGGACATTTTTTAATTACCTAAACAAAGTCAAATAAAGAAGTTTATAAACTACTTTATAAAACTTAAAAGTATTTATTTAATTATTATTTGAATATAATAATTGTAAAAGTGGAGTTAAATTTTTCCAAAAGTATAAATAATTTAAATAAAATGAAATTTAAATATTTTATCAAATAATTTAAAAAACTTATAAATAATTAAAAATTGATTCATACTTTATTTATAAAAATAATAATTTTTAAATATATTTTATCTATCATTTTCTCTAGTTTTATGAGATTTTTTTATTAGAGTTCAGTTTAGTATTGTTAGCAAAGAAAAAAATAACTTAATAAATATAACTTATATATTACTGTAGGTCTTTAGTTTATGCAATTTTCGCTCAAACAAATTTTAGTTTATCAAGCAAAATTCAATCAAGAGGAAAGATCAATTCAAGATTATTTTTGCTAAATTGAAAATCTCTTAAAAAGAGAGATTTGATATGACTTATTTTTTTTCTAGAATGGATATTTTGTTGTTCAAACAAGAAAATATTAAATTATAAATTTAATTTATTGGTTTGATTTTATTAAATAAAATTTGTTGTATAACAAGTATACTTTTAAATAACGACTTATAAAGTATAAATTTAATTTTATATTAGTGAAGTAACGTGGACATAATCTCTTCTAAAAAATAATATTAAGTTTAATATAATAATTAATATATTGAATTTAAATTTGATAAGAAGATTATTCTAATTATACTGTTTACTCACATGAGTTTGGTGGTGTAGAAGAGAAATTTGTAAATTATAAAAATTTAGCCCGTCACTTGAGAATATTGATTAGAATATGAAGTGTATCAAAGGTATCCCTTATTTGCTTACCGGATTACCACTAATATATAAGAGGGTGTTATATATAGTATAGTAAAATGCAAAATAACACACTTTAAATTAAAAACTGATTCATAAATCACTTTTCACAAATGAACAAAAGTTCAATTCAACAATTTTTTGAATGATTTTGGTCTAGGCAAGATAAGTGCATGAAAGGAGATTTGAACAGAAGAGACCAGAATGTTCAATGTACTGGTTGAGAGAGCTCCAGTCACTCAGTGTCATTAAATTGACCTATCAACAAAAGACAATTGAAAAAGTAACTAATAAACTCCTTACCAAGTCTTAGAAATGCATTTTTTGTTAGATTTTAAAATTTATTAATTAAAACTACAATTTTTAGTAAATTTATTTTTACTTAAGATTTTTTTTCCTAATTTTATAATTTAAAGTTAATTTTAACTAAAAATAAGTTAAAATATTTGTAATTCCTATCCATAAGTGTTTTTAGTTCTATATTGTGTTGTTTTCTTATTTTTAAAACTTGAAAGTTATCATTTTTATCTTTAGTATAAAATGATACTAAATTACTAATTAACCACGTGATGAAATAAAAAAACATAATATATCAGTAAAGTATTATATTTCTTTTAAGAATAAATTACCACTATATAAAAAAATGTCACCTCTCTCGTAAAAGATTGAAGTTAGTGATTTTAAACTTTATTTTTTTTATAAAAGTTTTAAAATATTAAGGTTAACAAGGGATCTTATTAGTTTTAGAGTTTTATCACATTTTTATTTTTAAAATATGAGATATTTATCTATTTTAAAATTTAGAATAATTTTATTATAACACAATAATAGTGTTTTTTATTAAAAATATGGATGGATATATTAAGATTTACAAGATTAAATTTGTTTTGTTTTGATAAAAATATTTAATAAGATATAAAAAAAACAAATTTGTTATTTGTTCGAGATGCTTCTTACCCATGTATACTAAAAGTCATAGAAAAATACACTAAAATAGAAATATTCTTTCATTAATAAAAGCAAAAGTAGAAATAAATTTATCATCTTATACTTTTATTAATTAAAAAAAATCAAATCACATTTATCACATATTTATTATACCACTTATAAATTTTTAATTCAATCTAGTTTTTTATATTTGTCTATTCATCTAAACCATCATAAAAATATGTTTATGAAAATTAAAAGAAAAATATATTTAAATTGCATTTGTTGAGACCGGATCTATTGAGGGTTGCTAAAATTATAAAACTAAAATAATAATTTTAAATTTAAAAAAAATATTACAAAAGATTAACTAGATTTTTTTTATTTTACATACTTCTACTCCAAAAATTATATATAAGAATATTAAAATATGCTGACGTGATAAAAAAAAATAAACTTATACATTAAATGGTATGAGAGAGTATATTAAATGATAAAGAAAAAGGAGAGAGTGAAATAATTTTGACTGTATGGGATGAAAGGGAGATGGAATCGATGGACAGGGATTGATTAGGGAGGAGGTGAGAAAGGAGGGACGTTGATGGGGTGGAAACAAAAAGAGTGGGTCCCAGTGACTTAAAAGTTCACTTTACACGCCACCCTCCCTGCGAGGGTTGCAGCGCATCCTTCGCTCCATGTGTGGTGGTCTGGATCGGAAAAGACCATACTGGGCTGGATGGAGAATGGGCTTCGAGGGCAAATCGGGGAACAAACACTCTGAGAAGCTTTGGGTCTCGTGGAGGAAGAAAGGACTTGTCGCAGTCATAAAAGGGGTAGAACGCATGAGTGAGGGAGCAAAGCGTGACACGCTCGTACATCTAAACATTGCCCTCATTGTACTGATGTACTCTTTTTCATTTCCACTTTTCACCATTTCTTAAACCTTACCATTGAAAACTAAACTCCTTAACTTATTTTCTGATTTAGAGGGAAAGGGAGGGGTTAACAGTGATGCCATAAAAGGACAAGAAAAATAATTAATGTTAAGATTTAGAGAGATCTGAGAAGGAGGAAGATGAGAAATGGAAAATGAGCAAGAGAGGAAGAGGCCATACTGAGATACTGATACTGATACTGTGTACTGAGTGCCTAAAAGCAATGTATGAGAGCCATAAGTGGATGGGCCTCATGTGCCCTTTCACTCTCTCAGTCGCATCACCAGACAGTATCGCGCCACACGACCCCCACGTGTCAGACATCCTAACCTGATTTTTTACTGCTCCCACGTTAATTTGTCGTCCCAGGATGTCTCTCCCTCACGCGCTTACTGCTTCTTCCCTCCCTCACCGTCCAACCCAACCCAACACAACACAGACACTCCCTCAACATGTAACACATCTTCAATCTCACTCAATCCCAAAACCTCTCATCCTTCTACCACACCAGGAGTAGTTAGGATCGATCGTGTTTTCTTTCTATTTCATTACAGTTTCTCTTTATCAGTATTCATCTTAGTTCCAATTTTTTCTTAACCAAGCTGTAATATATTTTAGTATACCTAATATAGTATCAATGTCGAGTCAAAGTCATCATCAGATTATATGTATCTTTTTTAGACGGTTTTTTAGGAATAAAATTCTGATAAATTTTTAAATTATAAAGCAGATAATATTTGATAAAGTGATTGACCTTAAAAAAAATTTAATGATATTATTTTAATATATTTGAAGTTAGAATATTGATGTTTTTTTTTTAAATTGTTTACTTGTCTTTTTATTAGAGAACTTGTTTTAATTTATTCAATATAATCTTACGTCGTTTAAACATTTACATCAATATTAATTTATATAAACGAAATTCTAAGCTTCAAATCATACAAGATTTCAGATATAATAATTGATATTAACAATGTTATCTGATTTAAAGTCAAAAAATTAGTGTTGTTTTTGAAAATTTGTTTCCTTAACTTTTAACTGAAAAAACTTGTTTTAATATAATTAATATAGTCTTATATTGTTTAAGAGTTCATATAAATATTAATTTATATAGATATTTCGTCATTAATTATCTAAGAATCAATACAATGTTATTAATCTAATATATTAATAATAATAATATATTTAACTCAAGACTGATTTTAACAAAATTTAAAATTTGATGCATCTATTAATAGTAAAAACAACCATTTCAGTTGTTTATAATGATATTTTTTTAAATTTTCAACAATTTTTCTTGAAATTACTTCTCTAGGTTAAAGGAGTTTTTCTTTTTATCTCAAAATTCACAATTAGTGTTAGCTCAAAGTTCACAAAGTAGGATTAAAAGAGGTTTCCTAAAATAAATGTGGTTTTAGTTTATTTTATTAACATAAATTTAATATTATATTTATTAGAAGGATGGTATTAGATGCTATTAAATAAGTTTCATTATGTTGCAAGATCTGGAGATGAAGTTTATTATTCTAACTAAATGTCCTAATACATCTACTTGTAACTATAGTGCGGATTGGTTCAGAACCTCATTAAAATGTCTCTGTGTATCTAACATAACAAAACAACCTGATAATCCATCCCAAAGTAAAGTTAGTTATATATTTTTCTAATTCTATTAAAATAAATAAATAAAATATTTATTTTACTTTTAGATAAAAGCGAGTCATAAGAGAAGATATTGAAAAGAAAACATAAAAATTAAAGAAAAAATAATAATAAGTGACGTGATAATAAATAAAATGAAATAACAATTCTGGTAAACAACATATAATGAGCTTCAAACACTATAAAAATGTTAAGTTTCAAAGAGAAAAAAAACGAGAGTATAAAATATGAATGAAAATTACTAAATATTAATATCAAGTTCTAAATTTGATTTTAAGTATTTAAAAGTGTTTATTGAAATGTGTGTATTAATGAAAACATTGATATTCATGTTTTATTATAAAAATAAGGTGTGAAAAAAAAAAATAAGTAGAATACATAAGTTAGTTGACATAAATTCAAAAGATAATATCAAACCTGTAGCAGCATAATTATATATCTGGAAAAGCATAAATTAAATAAAAATATTCTTATATGTACAGGAAACAATGATTTGCTAGCATCAAGTTGGAGAAGGCAGAAATATTGAGTGGTTGGTGAATCATGGTTGGGTCACTTGAAAAATATTGGTGTGTCCAATCTAGTAGCAAGTCACAAACACTATCAAAATGACAGTAAGACTAAAAAGGATACATTACAGGAGACTGATCAAACATGATTTAGACAAGAGGTATGCCTGATGCTGTGTAAGATCTTCTGTCTATAAGCAATGGTATGAAATCATTTATTTAAGATAGCCTTAAATCTAGTATACTAAAATGCAATCTAATTATTCTAAAATATTTTGCTATTTTTATTTTTAATATTATTTTATTATTGCTTACCTTGTGCACTAAAATAAGTTGTAAAATCAACCATGAAAGATTCTATTAAAAAAGTGTTATTAAGATTATTAAGAGAATTTGTTGTGATCACCAATGTATTTTTGGTGTGATATTTACTAGCTATATTTATTAAAAGAGAACGTACTTAGTAAGATCCAAAATATAATTTTACGAATATTTCTAATCGAGGGCGTGCGTGTGCAAAATAAAATTTATTTTATATGAAATCATACACAGAGAAATAAGAGAAAACAAGAGAAGAATGTAGATATAATAATAATGTTATTTTAATGTAGAACTATTTAGAAAAAACCTATGTTGAGATGTTAAATGGATAATTTAGTTGAAGCAAATTTTAGTGGGTCTCATGTTTTGTGAAAAATCACTTAAGAAGGATGTCCCTTTTATTACCATGTTTAAAACAGGATCATATTATGTTGATCTATTTTTTTAACATGTAATTTAATTTTATGAGAGTTTCATATTGTTTTAGGTTCTGAATGTAAAAAACATAAGTTATTTAAAATAATTTTACTTTAGTAGATGTAAATTATAAATTTATGTTTGGCTTGATTTCATAAGAATTAACATACCTATAATGTTTATTCTACAACAGTATTCTTCAATGCAACTCTATTCTTCAATGAAACTCTCTCTGTCATACTAAATACTAATTGATATTTTCTATTTAAGATCTCTATAACATGTTTTTTTGAGATACATGGTTCCAATCATGTTTGTATTCTTCTGAACTTACTAAAAAAATATTATTTAAATCTGGCAAAACTATTAAGGAATACAAATTTTACATGAAAAAATAAGATTATTTATATTATATTAGTTAATATTTTTCTAAAAAATATTTTTTTGAAGTACATGTATTAATTATAATCTATTGTGTTTATATAACACGAAACTGGAATAAGAAACATTTATGGAATACTTAAACTAAAATATAGAGATGGATGGGTAAAAACAAAATAAATAAATTACCACTATTAATCTTATTCAGCCTGTTTACATGTTATTGAATAATTAGTCATTTAAATATATAAATAAACTATAAAAACTAAAATATAATAAGATTTTTTATTAAAAATAAAAAAAGGAAAAAAAGTATTGAATAACATATGAAAAATTCATAAATTTATAAGAAATGACAAAGTTATTTAAGTCATAATCTTATTATTAAAAAAGATAAATTATGACAATTAATTTAAAATTTTAAATCTCAAAAAATAAAACACTAAATATCTATATTGAAAAAAATATAAAATTTGAAAAAAAAAAAGAAAGAATGAAATTATATTTTAGCTTTTTATTTTTTTGTCCCTTTAAATATTATTGTGTGAATGTTGTAAAATTACAGAGACTATATTAATAGTAAAAGATGTTAAATGAATAATTAGTATTAAAAAATAATATAAAATCATTAAAAGATATTAGGAAAGAATATGATGGTTGCTGGACTCTTGACAATTAGCTCCTATAACCAATAAAGAGATCACGTGGTTAAATTGGAACACAATATCTGAGTTCGATTGTCAACAGTGTGTCTGAAGTCGCATCAGGTTCCTCTCTTGTAAAAACTGTAACTAACTCTCTTGATGTGTTTTCTTTCCAAAGTTTAATATTAGTAAAAAAATATGTTATAACGAAAATAAACAATATTGTTGAAGTACTTTCTTTTATAATTTGCAACAAGATTCAAAATAAATAAAACCTATTAAATAAGTAAAAACTAATACTTTAATCTAATTGCTATAATCTATGTTTTATCTATTAAGATTAGTAATACAATAAACATGAAACAAAATAAAAATACCATCATAATATTAATAAAGTATATAAAAAGAACCAACGAATGTCCGGATCAAAAGGTTAAGTGCGAGGATATTTAATTTTATCTTAACAAAAATTATAACATCAAAACTATGTACTGTTATCGATTATCTCTCTCAAAAATTTAATTTTTTTCTTGTTTTGGATTAAACCGTCGTTCAACTAATGTAAAGTAGAATAAGTTTAACAAATCATTATTTGAATTTTGAATTTAGGTAAATATTAATTTTCTCATATCCCTGAACTGTTTAAGATTTTCGTAAAAAATAAAAAACAAAAATTATATGCACTTTCTTGCATTAACTTAGTGATTTTCTTCTTAAATAGGTAAAAGAAACTAAAGTGACATATTTGTATAGATATTGGGTTTTATGTTCAAATTGAGTTCTTAAAGATTTGAAAAATTAATTTGGATTGATTTTAAATGTGAAATAAGTAGATTTGATTGATTGATTTTTTGTAGTTTTGGTTTGATGGTAGTATTAAAAGTTGATATTGTTAATGTATGCATATTTATTTCATGATTTGATGGCTCATTAGTTCATTTATATGTATATAGGTAAATGATCTTAAGAAAATGAAATCTTGAATGTGGTTAGATAGTAATATAGTATTTGCCTTAATTTGATTATCTATGATCTAGAATTGACTTTGAAATATGTAAGCACTAGTAGAAAAATATCATTTTACGTCTGCGTATAAGGACAGTTAAAAAACAAACTATTGTAGGCAAAAATGCGATAACATTTTTGTAAATAATTGAACATAGTTCACGTTAGTTCTACACAAACCGACGTAGAGTTATATATTCGACGTCGGTTACACCTAAAAATCGTCATAGAATAGACAGTAAAAATAAAAATTCAAAATTTAAAATTAAAATTTGGTGCTTGATATATCACGTCAATTATGTGTCTCTAACTGACATGATATATACCGAACACCACGTCAGTTGTTACTTTCTAACCGACATAATATCCTCCTCTTAGCGTGGAAGTGAATTTTGAAAAAAATTTGGTAAAATTTGGTCACATACTACATCGGGTTGGAGTTCCAACCGACGTAGTATGTCCCTCGAGTTAAAATTAGGGATTTCAAGAGAGATATTAACTCTTAGGTATCATTTCTTACTCTTACATTTTATTCTCTCGCTTGCTGCGTTCTCTTCACCTCACCCTCGCTCGCTCTCTGGCTTCTCTTCTCCTCTGAACCTTCTCGTTGCTCGCTGCCTTCTCCTCTGAACCTTTTCGTGGTGCCACTTTTATTCTCACTAGTTTTCATTTGTATTTTGCGTGGTGCCGCTTTCTCTTATCACATTTGCATCTTTGTTGTTCACTGGTTTTGTTAGGGTTTGTTTGGCTCCATTTTCGGCTTCTTCCTTGTTTGTTTCGTATGTGCGGATTGAATGCTTGGTTCGACAACCCTTGCCTCTTCTCTTTACAAGAGGTTAGTAATTTTGTAAAATTCATTAAAAATAGTTAAAAATTTATTTTTGACCTAAATTTTTTATCAACATCTTGATTTAGTATATATCTGATGGTAGAATTGTTATATTGTATAGGTTTATCATACATTTAGGATTTTAAAAATTCAGGACGAAAAAACTTCAAACGCCCATAATTTTTGATAGAGAGCTCAAATTGAAATGCTCTAAAAATGAAAGTTGTTTGAAATGGGGTAACGAATTCGCTGGCCAACGGTCGAAGGTGGTTGGGCCTCCGGAAAATTCCAAAGTTTCATCATTTAGGGGTTTTTTTTTGTTATTTTTTGCCTATTTCTTTAGATTGTAGCATTTTATTTTACAAATCTATACTTGCTAGAAAATTCTAAAATTTTTTATGGTATTTTCTTGTACCGATTAAAGGTTTATCAACCCATTATTTTTTTAAAAATAGATTTTTACGTCGGTTATAAGCTACAACTGTCGTAATAAATGACTTTTTACGTCGGTTTTAAGCTATAACCGACGTAAACAATCCTCTTCTACGTCAGTTCCAGCTCCAACTGACGTAGTATCCACCTCTTTCAGTTATTTTAGTTGGATATATGATGTCGGTTTCTATTATATTTTCAACCGATGTAGTGACATAGATATTATGTCGGTTGCATAATCGACGTTATATGTCCAATAATTTCTACATTGCCTGCATCTATGTTGGTTGGATAACCGACATAGAATGTCTTCCAGAACCGATGTAGAAGGCTATTTTTCTACTAGTGAAGTATTATGATGTATCACATTGAGTTCATGACCTTTTTGGAGAAGAGTGAGTTTTTGAAGGAAACTTCCTGATAGTTTAATAAAAATGATGCTTTGAAATTGTATATGACTATGAAATAACGAGAGTAAGAAATTAATGAAATGATGAATTGAGTGAGTATAATATATTTTGAATTATACAGCTATGCCAGACTCAATTCTTGAGAAGATGCTCTCGGTTTGAGTGCTATGAGTTTTTAATGAGTTTTTTTCTTAATGCTGATAATTTTTTCATTGTATTACAACATGTATAAGTAGTGACATGTGATTTTGATATGTTGATAACTGTTGTGGAATAACATAACATTTTGGACTTAGTATTTTGAGGAAAAAAAATATGGAGGAAAAAAATATAGGATGTGCGTAGTTTGAGGATTTGTTGAGAATGAGGTGTCTTGATTCTATTACCTTATACTCACAAAGATAAAGGTATTAGGTGGTGAAGGAGGTCCATTTAACTAAAATTGCAGTTTGAAAGAGCTGTTCAGGACAGATATATAGATTTATCTTATTATGATTAGTTGAAGACTATCTGGATTCAAAGTTAGAAGGGTCATCTGATAAATATTAACCTCTGAGTCTAATTCAATGCACGAGTCTTCCAGAAATGTTGAAATGTGACTTTAATTTTTAATTATAAATATTTGAATGTTTATTTTAAGCATATCCTAAATAGTTAACTTACCTTTTTCTTATATGATTGTTTGTGTTATTTTTTATCTGTGATAATTGTATATTTTACCTCAAGTATATACCTCAAATTGCTATAAATAATATTGTTACAAGAAAGGATATACCTCAAGTTGCTGATGTGAAATTATATTAGAGTGGTTATTTGTTATTTATTTAGTACGTGTAAACTTGTAAATCCCTATGAAGAGAAATTATATTTTACATGACTCTACTAAATATTATGTTTATTTATAAAAATGTTTTAATATTTAAGCTATATTTAATTCTGGATAATAAAATTTATGGGATGTTAGATTAAGTTATATTCACTTAAACCAGTATCATTATACTAAAAAGATGAAAGAAAATGTAAAATGACTAAAAAAAAAAATTCAGAGATTTGAAACAAGATAAAGCAGAGAATTTTTTGTAAATTACTATAGTGATGTAATGAAAATATATATATATATATATATATATATATATATATATATATATATATATTATGAATAAGTACATATAAAAAATAACATAAGTGTCCTTCTATTAAATATAAAATACAAAAGTTTTAAATAATTACCATAGTTAGAGTGTCTCTATTTATGAATCAATTATCTTTATATAAAATAATTATTGATTAATTGATATATGATAATATTTATAAATTTGTAAAACAATTTAATTTAAAAATAATTTTTAAAAGATAAATTAAAGTTAATTTTTTTGAAATTAAAATAAGAAACATTATAAATTTTTCTTAAAAAAAAATCTCAGGATGACATACTGAAATAAGCTATTATGTAAAGTACCATGATCTAAATTAATTAATTGTAACAATTAATAATATAATTAATCATATTAAAAATAAATTACATAAAAAATAATAGAATTTCTAGATTTACCGTATTTGATTTTTTTTAACAAATATTGATTACATAGTTACTATTTAAAATTACCATGATTTTAACCTATTTAATTTTTAAAATTAAAATTAAAATATTATAAAATTTTCTTAAAGATATCTTAAGATTACATGTTGAAATAAGCTATTATGTAAAGTATAATGATTTAAGTTAATTAATTTTTTATTTTTATTATTTATTGTAATAAAACCGTAATAATTAATAATATAAGTAATCATATTAAAAATAAATTATACAAAAAATAACGGAATTTCTAGGTTTAATCTATTTGATTTTTTAACAAATATTAATCAAATAATTACTATATAATATATTTAAAATATAATTAACCTTACACAATTCTTCAAAAATGGACAAAAAGATTTAACACATATGTTTATTATATTTTAACTTTTTTATTTTTATTATATCCAGTTTGATTAACTTTTAGAAACAAACAAGACGTGAGTTCCGATGTTGAATAGAGAAATATGTTCAATATTTAAAAAATGGAATTTTGTGAAACAAGAGGTTTCAACACTTATAATGTATTTAAGTAACAATAGAAATAAAACAACTCCAATTTCATAGAATTAGGGCAACATAAACTAAAAATATGATAAAAAATATTTATTATTTAATCTTTTACAATAAATGAATAATTCACATGGAAAGAGAAGTAAGTAAGAAGGTAAAAGTTTTAAAAGTATATATTCTAATTCTTTGTTGAAGAGAGAGAGAGAGAGAAAGAGAGAGAGGTGGGTAAAAGCAAGAGGGAATGGGTGGTACATTGCTTACCCTATACACCAAAGCGGCAATGGCGCGTGCATTAATCGCCCTATCTAAATCTACTGACTTACTTCTTCCAATGACATCTCCCCAGTGGAACCGTGGCGGCGCAAGTTCAAAATATTTTCTCAAGAAAAATAAAAATAAAAATATACCACACTACATAATACAACTACACTAACTCTCCTGTTACTTTCATCGATAACTTCAAACCCCACACTACGTCATCATAAGAAACATTAATTCCCCTCTATAAAATCATCACTAATTTCCTTAATTTTAAGTCATTAATTAATTTATTAATAATAATAATAATAATAAGTGATATTCAATCTATGAGTTTAAGGTTAGTGTGTGTTGTGCCTTCTAGTATGTAACATAAGAATAACACAAACATAATCAAAGGCTAACTATAACGGTTATGATTTTAGCTACAACAGTCCCTCTGCTTCGTTTCATCCCCTATATATAGATGATGAAGGAACATCTCCCATACTCACCTCTTCCTTCGCTTTCCAAACTCGAAAGAAAGAAAGTTGCTTCCTTCAATTCCTCTCCTCTTCCAAACACACACACACACACACACTCTCTCAACTGAACATGACATCGCACATTGATAACCTGTGGGTGTTGGCCTTGGCCTCCAAATGCACTCAAGAGAACATTGCATGGTCACTCTTGATCATGGCCTCTCTCTGGCTCACCATGACTTTCTTCTACTGGTCTCACCCTGGTGGTCCTGCTTGGGGCAAGTACTATTCCTTCCATTACTGGAAAAAGCCCACTTCAACCTCAACCAACAACAACCTTAACCTTTCCTCGGATACTACTCACAAAATCATTCCCGGTCCCAAAGGCTTCCCTCTCATCGGGAGCATCAACCTCATGATCTCCCTCGCGCACCACCGTATCTCAGCTGCTGCCAAGGCATGCAACGCTACGAGGCTCATGGCCTTCAGCCTCGGCGACACACGTGCCATCGTCACGTGCCACCCCGATGTCGCTAAGGAGATTCTCACCAGCTCTGTTTTCGCTGATCGTCCAATCAAGGAATCTGCATACAGCCTCATGTTCAACCGCGCCATCGGTTTCGCCCCATATGGCGTCTACTGGCGTACCCTCCGCCGTATCGCCGCCACGCACCTCTTCTGCCCTAAGCAAATCAAGGCCTCCGAGCTCCAGCGCGCCGAAATCGCCGCCCAAATGACCCGTTCCTTCTCGAACCGCCATGGTGGCTTTCAGGTTCGCCAGGTTCTGAAGAAAGCTTCTCTGAACAACATGATGTGGTCGGTCTTTGGACAAATATACAAGTTGGATGAGGCGAACGCAGAAATGGAGGAGCTTTCCCAGTTGGTGGAACAGGGGTACGATTTATTGGGTACCCTCAATTGGGGTGACCATATCCCTTTTCTCAAAGACTTTGACCTTCAGAAAATCCGGTTCACTTGTTCAAAACTCGTCCCCAAAGTGAACCGGTTCGTTGGTTCAATCATCGCCGACCATGAAGCCGACATAACCCAAACCAACCGCGATTTCGTTCATGTTTTGCTCTCTCTCCAAGGTCCAGATAAATTGTCTCACCCCGACATGATTGCTGTCCTCTGGGTAAGTCTAGTTTAATTCCCACCAAAATAAAAAAAAAAAATATAAACTTTTAACCTAAGAACTTAATTACCGCTACACCATACATGTTACATGTTAAATAAAATATAAATAAATAAATAAATAACGGTCTTATTGATTATGTAAAGGTATTTTATTTAATGTTACTAATTTTTAATTTTTTTATCAGGAAATGATATTTAGAGGGACCGACACCGTGGCGGTTTTGATTGAGTGGATATTAGCGAGGATGGTGCTTCACCCCGAGGTGCAAAGGAGGGTGCAAGAGGAGCTGGACAAGGTGGTTGGTGGTGGGACACGTGCCTTGACGGAGGATGATGTGGCGGCGAGTGTCTATCTCCCGGCGGTGGTGAAGGAGGTTCTGAGACTCCACCCTCCAGGCCCGCTTCTCTCCTGGGCCCGCTTGGCCATCACTGATACCACCATTGATGGGCATCATGTGCCTGCAGGGACCACGGCTATGGTTAATATGTGGGCCATAGCTCGGGACCCGGAGGTGTGGGTGGACCCACTTGAATTTAAGCCGGAAAGGTTCCTGGGCTTGGAGACCGAGTTTTCTGTTTTCGGGTCGGATCTGAGACTTGCTCCATTCGGGTCGGGTCGGAGGACCTGCCCCGGAAAGACTCTGGGTTTGAGCACCGTGACCTTCTGGGTGGCTAGTCTCTTGCACGAGTTTGAATGGCTACCGTCTGATGAAGGGGTTGATCTAACCGAGCTTCTGAGGCTCTCTTGCGAAATGGCGAACCCCCTGAATGTTAAAGTTCGCCCTAGGCGTGGACTAAGCCTTTAAAATAATAATAAATAATAATAGTAATGTTTAAGTCTATCTTAAGTTATTAACTTGAAACTCTTTGTTCTAATGGGAAGAGGAAAAAACAAAAAAAGAGAGGAAGGTTTTGCATCAGGGGTTGGTGGGAGGTGCATGACACTTTGGAAGCACTAAATGTTAAGTGCATGGCCCTTTGAGTCATCAGGTTTTTCTCTTTTTTTCTTCTTTTTTTGGTTTTTAAGATGACAGTGAAGTCTGAAGTTGTCCGGTTATAAAAAAAATTAGATAATATCTATTTTGATTGTAAATATTGGTCAAATTAATACAAGTTCTTAAGTTTGTTTGGCTCTACCATATAAACAATGTGTCGTTAAAAACTAAAATGGAAGGAGATAAAGAAACTAAATAAGATTATTTATGAAATCTTGCAGCATATAAGACGTACTAGATGTGGTAGTACACTGGTACATAACTTGCCAGTGGGAGTGTAACTATAGACAAGATAGCACACGTGATTACATCATAATTGCGAGTAACAGATTACGGATTGGCATACGACACATAATCTATACTTATGTCTGTCTAATCAGTTTCATACATGGTTGAAGCATTGTTTTGGTGGGCCTGTTTTTAATTTATTATGATAAAAAAGATATATAAAGGAAAGAATGTGTATAATTATTTAAGGAATTGCCTGAAAAGAAGGTAAAGTGGTTGAGTAAGCAATTGCAAGTTGCAGAGGTGTTTCATGTATGATGAAGGAGTTGTCAATTAAACATAAATTTGAAAATTGAGAATTCGGCATTATGCACTGACAGACAAAAACCTTGGCCTCATCTGCTCTACACAAAGTACATGGTTCCCTCAGCTTTGTAGTTCCTTGGCAATTGTGACTCTTATGCACAACGACATGTTCATTCATTACTATGGGTGGGGGCAACTCTGGTTTTCAACTTGTCCTCTATGACGGTTTACACCACAAACTCTTTCTTTGTCATCACAAAGAGGACCACATTGATCTATATATTCAATTTTCTTGGGAGAAGTAAGACTTCAACTATATATGTAATTGACAGCACAGAGAGGTACATCTTACTCAAATTTAGCACATACACAAGAGGGAATGTTTTATTTATTACAATGCTTTTTATTAATCTTTTTTCCCCATTTGGTCAGTTTCAATTTCATTTCATGGAAAGTGGGTTTGCCCTCATTTCAGTAAAATTGTTACTATCATGATGGTATGATAGGTAAAAGGGTCTCAAAATCATTAATACTAACAAAATTTTCGCCAATTTCGTGTACATATAGTTGCCTATAACCAAACCAATTTAGTTGACCATGGTCTTCAATTATCCTATTCTTGTCAACTTCAACTTTATTTCCCTCTTTTCTTCCTATCCTTTCTTCATTGCCACAGAGCTGGCTTTTGTTCTCTAAATTCCATGCCCTTTGATTTTTAGTCATGGCAGTTTTGCAATAATGGTAACAAAAATATTTTCAGCTATCAAATTGTCTCTTCTTCCTTGTTGTGAAATTGGATTCAGAAACCATTCCAATATAACAAGAAACTTGTTCAGATAACAGCTATCAACATTTTTGTTTACTAGGAGTGAACCCTAAGGATAAGAACCATGGCTAGTTCATCAAAACTCACACGTTTATCATCTTAATTGGGCCCGAGTGTAGTGACATGTCTCGTATAAGAATCCAAATTCATTGAATATCTTGTTCCAACTTTTTAGGAAACAAAATGAATACTGCATTGACAATTCCAATTCTATGAAGGACATAGAAAAATATACTCATGCTTTTATTTTGTCTAACTTAGTTTTCTCTCACGTTTTTTTTTCTTTTATTAATTATAAGAAAATTCCTTATTTACTCAGCGTATTACTATGAATTAGGGCTGCAATAATTCCTGTTAAGTAGATCTCTTTGTTGAATTAGCTTAAAGCAAGTCTAGCTGTGGAGGGTTAAAACACTTATCACACTAAAAGTGTTCCTTATACATAACATGATTAGAGTAATTGGTATTTTCTAGTTATAGAAAAAAAAATTGTACCTTTTGAATTTCCCATATGACTATTATTTTAAATAAAAATTTAGAAATTGAATAACATCACATACGTGTCAAGATTCAGCTTTGCTTTTGAAGGTTGACAAGCATGATTGAATCTCCACACTTAGTTGCTTACTTGATCTTCCCTTTCACATTCCCTCATTAGAAAAAACGATAAGTGGTTTGAAAAAAAAAAAAAAACAAAACTCTTTTTCTTATTTATTTATTATAATTTTACTAAGTGTCATTTTTATCCGACAGAATAACAAAAAGGAATATGAAAAATAAAATAAATGACATGAATGAATAGTGTAAAAGGTGATTTTTTTTTTAACAAGAGCTTACCTTAATTTACCAAGATTAAATTTGTTGAATCCTATTTCATTCACGAGTTGTTTTTTTTTTCCTCAAGTGAAAGCTATAATAATTTTACTCCCAAAATTCAATGTTGGGTGGCGGGGTTAGTGAGAGCGCTTAGGATTTTAAAATTTCTCAATGTCTTTGATTTGACAAAAGAGAATCACCTAATTCCCTTTTAATATAAAAGAATAATGAAAAAATAAAGTAAAAAAGGATTAAAATACATTTTTTTTGCAAACTCAGAAACTAAAAATGGGCTTTTAAAATTTTAAAAAACTCAATCGGCCACAAAAACTAATTAAGCTGAAAATTTAAGCAAAAACACTTTGTAAGCCAACGTGCATTTCAACTTAAGAATCTAAATATTAGAGAATGAATATTAATTATTAGTTTTATACGTGTTTATCTACTCTACAATTTTTACCTTTTTAAGATGTACAAGGTCCTAGATCCGCAGAAAGAAAAGGAAAATAAATAAATAAAGTGTTCATTATCTATATATATATATATATATATATATATATATATATTTTTTTTTTTTATATATTATAAATAAACGAATATATCTAAAAAAATCACCTATTCTTTAACTATTTAGAAAAAATATACCTATAGATAGATGAAAGAAATTTCTTATGAGCATAAATTTGTATGAGTATCTATTTCCATATTTATGGGAATAAATACTTAAATAAATAAATCTTGTGTTAGGAACTAGATTTGAACTGGTGATACGAGAATTTTCAATCCTATACTCTACTAACTGAGTTATCCCAACCATTCTTGCAGGTTAAGACTTTGATTTGAAAAGATTATTGAAATATATGTAAATGAATCTATATCAACTAAGTAAAAAAAAGTTTGTAAATTAGTTTCTGTAAGAATAATTCTTTTATATTGTCATTAATTACTCATATTCAAATTCCTGACTAAAAAATAAGATATTAATTTATACCGAATGCTGGCCATTTTATACATTAGTGGTACTCTCTTCGTTGAAACTATAATACACTATAATACTTTGTCTTCATGAGTAGTTTGATGCATTTTGTACATCAAAACTTTTATCAAAGTTTAGAGTCTTTATTCAATACTTTCAACAAATTCAATTTAATTAACATGCATTGACTTCTAAACTCTAATTAACAAAATCATTAGATCACATAGTTATGCTTTTTCTATGATTCTAAACATATATAATCTTAGATATTCCTAACATAACATCATCTTAAAATCTTGCAGCAAGACTAATTCTCAGATTGAGCACAATAAATGTAACATTCCAAAAAATAAACTTATTACATCAGAAACAAGTAAAACAAATCATTTTACAAAAAAGAAGACAAGAATCCCTTTTTAGGTATAAAAGGATCAAATAGAAGGAATTATTCTATGTTTTTCCAATGATTTTATTGTCCAGATTTCTATATATCTATCTGAAGCATAATGATAATTTATAGTAGGAACAAAGAGTATTAAGGTTATAAAGGATTACTCATATAAATCTATCTTTTGTACATACAAATTTATGTTGTTTTATACAATCTTCAACCATTGAATCTAAATTAGAAGTTTTGTATGTTTGTGGTTATAGTTTTGTTAGTAGAATATACAAAAAATATTTTTAATTATATTTTTGTAGGTATGGATAAGCCCATACAACTCATGGATTTTTGAGGTATAGGTGGTAAACTAGTGAATTGTAGAGTTAATGCAATTTGTTTTTATGGGAAGTGTTAAACCTTTGTACTTTTTACTTTACGAAGTCATCCATGTGTGAGAAAACTTTATCACATCCTCTCTTTAAAACTAATCATCCTTACCTTCTATCTTATATATTGATAGTAAGGAGTGACAACTACGAATACTTTAGTTTTCAAATGATGAATAACCAGTAGAGTGATTTGTATACTTGTTTTATAATCAATCTTGACAGTGAAACCCTTTAAAATTTTCTTAAAAGAAAATTTTGATGCAGCTTAAAAATTGTGTGAACCTTTACAAACTGTTGTGTTATTTTTCTTTGTTGTTAAAGGAGAGATTTTTTTTTCCAAAGGTGAAAGTTGGATTTGGTAAAAGATATTGAAAATTTTTAAATGACCTATTAGGAAAGTGGTGTAAAACTATACAAAATATAATCTTACCATCACTTCTATAATAACATATGATAACATATTTTACAATTAATGTACTTCAAAATATACATATATTACAAGCTAGAAATTTAAAACTAAATTACAAAATAACATGCAATAGTTTTTCAAAATAGCTCTATGGCTGATAGAACTACCCAAGCAAGAGCATCTTCCACAAGTTGTCTAGCAAAGTCATATGCTTCTATGTAACACACGTGATCATTATAGATAGAAAATAACAAAACACAACACAAATAAAATAGGGTAAACTAATAGTTTTAAAACATCTCAAATATTTACAATTGATTGTAGTTCTAAATTACCACATAAAGGTACCTAAAATCATACATCACACTTAAATGATTAACATATACTAATACATGACCTTGATATACATAAACAAGTTTGACTCTACTTTCGAAAGACTTGTGCATTAAATAAATCTCGAGATATGCACTTATCATACAACTCCAAAATGTGAACCCACACAACCCCCAAATCAATGAATCAACAATCTTGTATTATAGGGTTAGTCCCTATGAGACTTTCCTGACCAGCTATATTTGAAGCTATAGTCACTCAGTTTAGACCTCCTTTGACTCTCACCACCTAGTAATGTTCATATATTTGATTCCTATTACTAGTAGAGTTAGGATATCAATCGTTATTAAATAGATACTTAGACAATGCACATTCTAATCGACATAGGTACGAGTATTTTCTTTCCTAAAAATACTATACCTTGATCATGACCATCTCAATCATCCTTTTAACATATCATATCATACCACAACATTCAACTGTCCAACTTTACTCACAATTACTCATTAATTATAAACTCATTCAATCACATTTCCATATATTATAAACTCATTCAATCACATTTTCATATATTATAAACTCATTGCATTCCAATCAATGTCATCAATACATCCTAGGTAAACAAGTTAATGCAATTGTTATGAACATCTAAGCAATCCATAGAATTAGAAAGCCAAAAACATAAATAATACAAGTCACAACTCAAAACAGAGTCGCGTCCAACGCACCTCAACCCACACCCAACGTGACCATACTCGAGAGCACATGCACCTGACAACCTCTTCATAAATCAGAAACCTCAGAATTGTGCAGTTTCAATACCTTCTCAATTATACCTATTCTACTTACTTATTTAGGATTAAAACGTACCCCTTTGTTTTAGTTAAGTATCATTAACTTACCTAACATGTTACCAACTATCTACATCACAATTTTAACTTGAGAATCAAGTTCACCAATCATATAGATTACTCTACCTATTAAGATTTCTTTCAACCTAGAATATTTAAAATCTACACATTTCATAAATGTTCCTTTTAAAATGCTTCTATTATAATCAAATCAACATCTAAACATAATCTACCAGTTCCTTTGAAGTGTACCTCTAATTAGTTCCACCCAACAGGTCAGTCATCAATTCCAACTCACCCCATCATTGAGTTGTTACTCTATACCAATCATAACATACTAGAAGTTTATATTTCAAAACAATTAAATCTACAATTTAAAAACCATAATATAAGGTACTAACACCGAATTAACACAAATTAAGTAAAACCATTTCAGACATGTAAGAGATTTTGAAACACGGGTATCTTAAACACATTTCAAATCACCTATCTTATCCTATTATTCAAGTACTAAAGTTTCTCAATATTAGAACTATGCAAACCTATTAGTTAACTTCCTTTACCTGATTAGAGGTAGAGGCTCTCTCAAAAGCTCCAAAAACCTAGAATCACAAGGACCCCAACCTGCACCACAAAGCTTGTGATCAATGATCAAACTACAACACTATGATACTGAACCAACAAAGACTCTGTCGGATGACTCAGAGGAGACATGCGAGCACAATTTCAAAGAAAAAATATTTTCCTAAAATTGACTTTAAGGAAGAGGAGTAGAGAATAAACTTACTTTGTTTAAGAATATAATTGGATACACTTATTTTACTCGACACTAGGAGTCTAGCAGTGACTTTCGATCACCAATCTAATGAAGAAGAAAAACATAACTTTAAAGAAAAACAAATAGAAAATGATGAATAATTTCTTAGAGAGATAATGATTTTTTAAAAAAAGTGAGACTTAAATATAAGCTTTTGTATAAATACGTATTTTTAGTTTAATAATAAAATATTCAAATATCTGTTTTTAACTTTCACTACTTCTATTCTGAAAACTCATTTTCTAGATTATTACAAGTGTCATTAGAATTGTTTTATGAAAAGAAGACCCTTTATGTAAATGTTTTACGTACGAACAAAATGAGATTAATAGATGGTTGAAATAGGAGCAATATTAAATAATGTCTCTCTGGTAAAAGAATCTTGGAAAATCGGTATGGGGGAAAACGGGGAAATAATTGATTTGAATCTAACATTTATTCTAAAATTGGGTATGAATTAATTATGAGTTTTTTTAGAGGACTTGGGGACTGGTAATGTGCCCTTCAAAGTTAAATTTCATAGGTTATGTCATGTTTAGGCAACAACAAATTGATCTTAAGGAGGTGAGGGTACAGGAAGACAACTTTTAGCTGAGAATTTGGAATGTTAGATGAATTGGCAACATTTATCGAGTAGTTTCATCCAACATTGTATGTTGATGACAAATGGATGTTAAAACAAGCAACCGATGAAAGAGATACAACTAAAGTAGAATTTTGCTTAAGCTATTGGAAATGCAACATGCCGTCAAAATTGTTAATATATACACGGAGAGCTATTATGGACAAGAAAGGCCTTGTCCAAAAGGAAAATCGATGTAAAAGAAAACAATCTTTGTTCTTTTTGTTAGATACAAGTGAAATCATCACTGCATCTGTTAATAATTTTAGCAACATTTTCATATAGGAAAAAGTGATGAGAAGAGAAAGACACGGGTGATGGTTTGGTTAGAACATTGTGGAGTGAAGTGATCCTTATAGAGAAAGACTCTCAAATTTCAAAACTTGGAAGTGTATCAAAGTCAGGTTTAATATTTGTAGTTTTTTATTTTTCTTTTCATGAGTAAGAACTTTACCCTTTAATTTGTATGAGTACATTTTAATGAGAATATCCTGTCATATGGATTATACTCTCAAGTGGAGTTTGATTATACAACTCTAGAAATCTATGTTGTTCAAAGAGAAAAGGACAAATGCTGAAAGGTACTAGTAAATAAATAAGTAGTTTTAGTTTATGATATTTTTATGTAAAGATGATTGAAAATGAATTTTGGTGGTTATATGTATATATAATATTTGCTTTTACTAAAGCAAGAATAGTGATATTTTAGAGAAACCTCTATCTACCAGTCTCTTGCAAACTGGCGTTATTGATAAGAACACCAATTAATGTATGTCAACAAACATTAGGATGAAATACATTTGTGACATATTTATTGGTTTTTAAAGGTTTGAAAAGTGTCACTTTCCACATTTTCAATAATAAAGCTGGCCGTATAACTTGGCGCATATGCATTAAATTAACAAAATTATTTAACAACGTAAGGATAAAACGAACACTATTTTTTTCCTATATATAAAGTGGTAGCTAAAAAGATATAAAGAATTTACCCTAGCCTTTTTCCTTGTAAAGATTTGTCCAAAGACATGAAAAGAAAAAAAAGATCTTATGGTACCGAAAGCCTATGAAATATGAATGACAGTGACACCAGTTGAAGCTTGAGTCTTTATCCTGTTCCTGTCTCATTAACGAAAAAAAATATCGTGGCATATTCATGCATATATACTTTATAGTTTATCCTTTTGCATGACAGAAAAAAAGAAGGCAAGTGAAAAAAATTACTGATAAAAAAAAACAAAAAAAGGAAGGTAGATTACGTTGTTGGAAAAAGAAAGCTGAAATAAGGTGAGCTCTAATATGCAAATGACAACATAACAAACGGGACAAAATGGTTCGTGGGTCGTTTGGCACAAATTTGGGCCAAACAAAGTGGGACAAACAAGATTTTGCGTTTGGTTATTGCCCTCTAGCTCACAAAGGAACATGGGTCCAATGATGTCTACACCTAAATGACACATATTGTCATTGGAATTCATTCAGTGGGGGACCGAATCTTAAACTTTATACTCTTTCATCTATCTATACCTCTATTGTCACTTTTCAAACAATTATAACGGGTCTACAATGGATTCACCATAATTATCAAAAAACTTAATTTTGATTTATCAGACATGTAAAATTTCATCCCTTTCTTCTTCTTCATCTTCCTCAAAAACAAAAGGGTCGTTCATGAAACAAATTTATTCATTGAACCAAGTTCTCAGCCAAAATGACATGGTTAGAGGAAGCATATTAGTGTCAAAACTACTTTGCTGTTCGTTGTAGCCCAAGAACTATAGCTTTTTTATTACACAGGATTAGATCAGCTTACTTAGCTTATCAAGCAAACAAAAAGGGTCCGAATGAATCTTCCCAGATTAAATTTTCATGTGAAAATTGTGGTAATCTCTTTCTAAATGTTAACGATTTTCCTTTTTAATATGATCTCATGTGTGTATTTAATATGTATGGAAAAAGACATAAACACAACTTTCACATAATATCATCAACATAAGGCCATTCCCAAAAAGGATAGTTGTTTCTACTTTCTAAGTGCGCTTACTGCAATAAAATGATTTGGTCTTTTTTTTAGCTAACTATTCAGCCAGGGCTGCAGAATTAAACATGGAACACAACTGATACAATAATCTGCACTCCAATTATTTAATAAAATCTATTTCAAAATATTATTCATAAGATACTATATCTGATTGAGTCCAAATGAGCAACTAGCATAACTGACAAAGAGGCCATAGCAAATCAAGGAAACAAAATTAATCTCTGCATGATATTTGAGAGAGGAAAATACTTTTAAATGATTCCAAAAAAAAAAAATAATGAAAAAGAAACAGCACTGGCGCCACTTTATTGCTACTAGGACACTGCTGACATAGACTTTGAATAATAGATGCACTAAAACTATGGCCACAGCTCATATTCAATTTTCTGATTCAGTGGACTTGTTTTTTTTGCCATAGTACTGCAGAGCAAATGCAAGGCCCAATATCAGCAATGGCACCAGGTACTGCAAGATCTTAACAAATCCAGAAGATTGATTGTTGTAGGCAGGTGCTTGCGTAGGTGGGCGTGGAGCGTCTTTGGGAACTGCTGCTGCTGTTGGAAGAGAGGTGGTGTCAACCTCCCCAACATAGTATGTTTCCATCATCTCAATTGCTGAATCACTGTGGCCAATATCTTCAAAATCAGTGGTGGCATCCTTCTCTGTGTAAAGACCAAAACATTATTAGTCCATGTCTATTTCTTTATTGATCATTTTCTTTCTTCTAGCAAACTAGGCCAGAGGAAATAGATTCTGATTGCATATTAATAACATCAACTGACCAAGATGAACTAGTTACCTGTCGAGGTCACTAAAACTTCATCACCTCCTGGATGATCATCCAAAAATGGGGTCACATCATACACCTGACACGATGAAATGCGTGTTAGGTAAATTGTTTTGATCTACATACAGTCCTACTATTCACAAAACAAATCTCAAGGAACATCTACTTGAGCTTCTATAGCAATTATAAATAGGAAAAACAAGGATAGGTAAAGATATCAGGGGCCTTGGGAACTCGAGTACGTATTTGACATCTAGAAACTAAAAAACATTTTTTTTTGTCTTTGAAAATTCTAATACTGTTCAAACACATTCAAAATGAACAAATACAGTGATTTTCTAAAAATTATAAACTTATTAAAAATCCTAATTCTGTTCTAACACAGTTTCAAAAAGAACAAATGCAGTGATTTTCTAAAAAATTATAAACTTAAAGTATAAGTTTCGAATATTATTACCAATTCAATACCTATCTTATAACAATGAGATGTGAGAGGCAAACTCTGCACCTCCTATCCAAAACCTCTCCTACCCCAAAACCTTAAAAAGATGGATTCATGAGCCTTCTTTCTTATATGTTACTCAATTTTTTCATTTTTAATTAAAACTTAGACTCACACTTTGATTTCTATCACATCTTTATTGGATTTCAAACACATCTTTCTCTGATTTCTAACACATCTTTCTCGGAGACTCAAGACTGTCTGAATAGAACATTGAAACAATGACTCGGTTGCCATTCATATAAATAATTTACATTTATGATATTACAAAAAAGGAATTTTTATTTCTTTTACTAATCCGTAGGAAGGGCAGAATCGATGCCATCCTGACTAGATAGAGCTGGTGGTGGGGTGTGGCATCCCTCAATAGGATTGAAAACTTTATACGCTTTATGTAAAGACAGGAATGAACAATGATTTCTAGAGAGTATTCGAAAATTGAAATCAAGAGTTTTAGCAACCTAATTTTTTCAATATCAGAAATTACTAGAGATGGTTGTAAGAAGAAGTGGAGGTACTTTTGAAAGAGTGAGATTCTGAGTGCTTGAAGAGGGTGTGATGGATGCAGAGGTGTTTGTCGATGGAGCCATTAATATCTGATATCATGTAAAATTCTTAGAGAGGCAGGTGATCATTCCCTTTTGCCAGCTCTGAATAAGCTGTTTACATGAAGCTTTGGAAGATTAGAGGTCTATGAGACCAAGAGGTAGGGATCCTTTTGGCTCAGATTCATTTCTGGAAATGTTGTCTGAAGAATTGCTTCCTTTATTGTTTTCCCTTTTCTGAATGAGTTTGTATTTTCTTCATTGACATTTTGTTCTTTCGATAAAAAGCAAAAAGGAGTAGAGGCTAATCAAAATGCAGTGGAACATTTCAGACAAGCAACTTGTTCTAGCAACTAGAATTTGGAAAGCAAAATCTTCTTCTCGATAGGAGATGATATGTTAGTTTATGAAACTTGTTAACTCAGTAGTGTTATGATAATATGTAATTGAAAAACAACTCATTTAACTCCATTTATTTAGACAGGAGAATCCTTTTCTTTAATAAAAATAAATTTCACATCAATGTCACTTTGTGAAAAGACTCACCAGATCATAGCAAGAGAAACAAGCATCGATATATAGTCTCCTTACCAACCAGGAGTATGTTAGGTGACACAGTTTAATCACTAAAATAGTTTATGAGATAAAATTGAACTTCAAATTCCAACAGTTGCAAAATTAAGAATATAATAATTGTACATAGTTGTGTTTTTGCAGATGCTATAAAGCCAAAATGAGAAAAATAAAAAAAGACAATTCATATTTTACAAATGGTATAAATGTCTTTCAATTATGCCCAAACAACTTTCTAAATCATTAAATAGCATATTCCCACTGCGAGCCCTCTGATTTATCTATCTTTCAGTGAAAATCACAAGGAAAGAATTTGAGTCATTAAAAAAACTTATAAAATTGAATTTAGTCTAGTTATTTATGCTACAGTGTTTGAGTCCAGAAGAGTAGTTTTAATTGCACCCCCTAAGACCATCTTTATTGTTGGGTTCTTCAATCTAAGAATTGTTCTTCACCAAGAACTCTGAAGAACAGTGAAAGGGAAGGTGATGAGAGAGCTGTGAAAGAGAAAGGGAATGAGATGAGGTAGATGAAGAACTTCAAATGAGTTCTTAACACTGGAGAGAAAAAAGAAAACAAAAATGTCTTAGCATCCTAGATGCCAATGTAGGACCTACAAAATTCTGCTCAACCATTTTTTGGTTCTGGGTAGGAAATGCTCTAACCACTCCTCACTACCATAGCATTTTCCCACAATTTTACATCATTTCAGCAATCACAATGCAACTCTTCAATAAATCAAACATTTTAGCCATTTTCCCATGATGAGTGTGCCAAATTAATCTGATTAATAAGTAAGAGCTATTACCATCTATCACAAGGTGTTCAGAATCCTTATATGAGAATCCCTGTTTATTATTGTAGGAAGCATAAATTACTATTGTACAAGCCATGGTTAGGAATTTAATTGATCAACATTTTTTTGATTACTTTTATATCAAAATTCTAAAAACTAAATGCCATTCACAATTTTTTTTCAACTTGATACATACAGGGATTGAATCAATGGGTTTTGTTCAAAACCATAGCAAGTTTTTTTCTTTTTTTAAATAAACCGAACCCCAAACCTGCATACCCCCACCTCCCAGGATCAGTCAAATCAAGTAAGATAAAAGTCCTAAACTTTCATCCACAGATTATTCAGACATCAGATTCATCCTAGGAAAAACAAAAGACCGACTAAGAAAAACAGATCTAGAATCAAATGATAAAATAAACGGAGTTCAGATCACAAAAACTGACCTTCCCTTTGACTATAATCCAACAATCCTTCTTGTGATTGTGCTTAGCCACCTCCTCAAAGGTAAAAGTTTTGGTACTTGAACTCATCACTGCCTCTTTGCTGCCCCCAGAAACACCAAGTACACCCCATTGCCATAATATTATTATTCATACAATACATCACACAAAAAGGGAAAAAAGATTAAAAACCCAAGAAAATTTGAGAAAACTTAGGCTGAAAAATGGAAAAAAAAAAAAAAAAAAACAAAACAAAAAAAGCAACAACAAGTAATATAGAAGAAAAAGTAGGTGCATTCTCACC